>Ga0075830_105_pt1 | contig 42347 bp, 50 predicted proteins | sample RifGroD2_FD_67897 | JGI IMG/M metagenome (GOLD analysis project Ga0075830, IMG submission 67897) | Microgenomates (Collierbacteria) bacterium GW2011_GWD2_42_50
TACTGGTCTTACTCATTCACATTGGAAGATTCATATAAACTGATACCTCTAAGGGAAGTTGCAGATTTCTGTGGCAGTGATTTTAATGTTACTAGTAACAAAATAACCTTAAAAGCAACCGAAAAACCTGATACCTTTGACAGCTATGTAGATAAACGTTTTATAAGTATAGACAGTAGTGATGTTGCAAGTGGAAACAATAAAATAAACTTTAAAATATTAGCTCATACATATAATGTTACTCACAATGACGCAATAAAAGTTGGTTTTACTTAATATAGCATCGATTTTCATCGGACTTCTCCTCCTTCTTTTTTGGGGGAAACTACGTTCATTTGTTTTTGCCCCAAGACAAGCAATCCCTACCAACGAAACAAAGTTAACTTTCGAACAATCAAGTCTCCAGAACATTGAGGTTATTACCCAAAAACTGAACATCCCTTGGGAAATTACCTTTTTACAAAGCGGTGATCTGCTTGTAACCGAAAGATCCGGAAAGCTTCTCAAAATTGGATCCGAAACCAAGGTAATCAAAGAAATTGAAGGGGTAAGACATGTCGGTGAAGGAGGGTTACTAGGTCTCACTCTCCATCCAAATTTCTCCGTAAACAATTTTATTTATCTTTACTCTACTACGGAATATCTAACCGGGTCGAAAGATATCGCTTTTCAAACGATACTTTAAGTGAAAGAAAAGTTATTTTGGAAAAGATAAAAGGTTCGTCTAATCACGACGGGGGAAGGATTGCTTTTGGGCCGGATGGATATTTATATATTACGACTGGTGACGCGGAAACTCCCAATCTGGCCCAAGACAAAAACTCTCTAAATGGAAAAATACTGAGGATCAAAGACGACGGTGGTATTCCGGAGGATAACCCTTTTGGAAATGCAGTTTACTCTCTGGGACACAGGAACCCTCAGGGACTTGCTTGGGACAAAAATGGCACTCTTTGGGAGACCGAACACGGACCTTCGGGAATTCAAACGGGGAATGATGAGGTCAATATTATTATCAAAGGAGGTAACTATGGTTGGCCAACAATTAAAGGTGATCAAACAAAAAAGGGTTTAATTTCTCCGATAATTCAATCGGGTACAAAAGATACCTGGGCCCCTTCCGGAATGGCCTACTACGACGGTAGCCTGTTTTTCTCGGGGTTAAGAGGAGAAGCCCTCTATGAAGCAAAAATAAGAAATGGAAACAAACTTGATCTGCTAACTCACTTCAAACAAGAATTTGGAAGAATTAGGGCGGTTGTTTTAGGTCCGGACGGATACCTCTATCTTTCCACGAGCAACCAGGACGGAAGGGGTCGGGTGAGGGAAGGAGACGACAAAATAATAAAGATAAACCCCAAAATTTTCAGATGATATCTTTCCCCTCACTCAAGAAATCCTCTTTGCTGTAACACGTTTTTTATAGCCAGCCATTCAGGGGGAACTATCTCGGAGGCAGACTCTATCAGTTTCAGCTTATAAATCACAACCGCAATTTGTTCAGGTGGCACACTATCAAAAAATTCTGGGGAAAACAAATCCACAAACAAATCATTCAAACTTGTCGAATTTTCATTTCCCTGTGTCTGTCCCTTTTGTCCTTCCATATACTGATTATAACCAGTTGATTGTAAATAATACCATTATAATAACTTAAACATGGAGACAAACGAAGTACTCATACCCAACGGATATAAATTTTTCGAGGTTGAAGATAACCCAATGTTGGGAAGTAATAATAAAAAAGAAGAGTTTGCCGTAAAAAATAGAAGTTTTTCTGATGTAGACAGGTACTTCTCAGGAGGAATTTCTCGTGAGATAAAAAAGCTTCTTGGGGAAAGTCCAAATGAACAAATTCGAGTTCTGGACTTGGCTGGCGGAACAGAATCACAGGCAGTAAGGGATATAGAGAAAGAATTTGGAAACTCCGTGAAGGCTTTAAATATTGATTTTGCCCAAGACATTGAAAAAGGGAAAGGGGCAGATAGGGTTCAGGGAGACGCTACCCATATTCCTCTTGCTGACGCAAGCATTCAGCTTGTTTATTGCCGTCAATTACTCCCCTTTATGAAACGTTTCAATTCCGAACATATCTCGCAGGTAAATAAGGTTCTTTCGGAGGTAGCTCGTGTTTTAAAGCCGGGAGGTATCGCTTTTCTCGACGACGAAGAGGAATTATCGGGTACCAAATCAGATAACAAACGACAAGAACTGGCAGACAAACTAGGTGTCATTCTGGAAAGTTACGATAGTGTCAGTTTAAGAAAAGGGGACAGAAATTTTCCTAAATTTTGGGACAGGGGTATAAGACCAGCAAAGTTTCTGGTCATGAAGAAGTTGTAAAAATAGAAAGATCCAAAGTGTGATGACTATTTATACCAAGAGGCATACCATGATCGCATGTCTGCAATTTCTCTGTTTTGAACGGTAATAATGTTTTTGGCTAACTGTTTCATCTCGTCTTTACCGGTACTGTTTTCGAGCATAGTAGCCATCATGACAGCCATTTGGTGATGTGGAATCATCTGTCTGATGAATTCCCTATCGAAATCGATAGCTAAGCTGAGAGACGTTACGTCTGTTTCATCGCCCATCATTCCCATATGCATACCACCAGTGCCCACCATTCCATGGGTACCCATCTGGATAGCATTGCTGGGAACCATTTGGCCATACCACTCTGCATACCACATAGTCATCTGAGTAATTTCAGTGTTTTGGTTAGTCAAAATACTCTGTGCTAATGACTTTATTTCCGGACGCTTGGCCTTTTCAAGCGCTACCTTAGCCATGGTGATGGCATCTTCATGGTGTGGAATCATCTGTTCGATAAAATGCCGATCAATATTCGTGACGTTGTTACTCCGAAAGCCCATCATTGACCAAGGGTTGATTGGATAACCGGTCCAGCTTGGAGTGAGAAATAATGAAGTAATTAACCAGCCTAAAATAAGGCCCATGACGATATACAGAACTGCTACGTTATTTGAAAATTTATTTTTCATTGACCTTGTTTATTAATAAAGATACAAAGCGATCAAATTTAATTGTATCTTATCTTACACAAAATGAAGAGAACAAGCATTCATATCGTTATGACAAAGGAAAAGATAGCAATAAAACCTCAAAGTGTAAAAGGAGATTCCATCCCTGTCTCAGACTACAGAGAGACCAATAACAGGTTTTTCGTCAACTAGACTTTCAAAATTGTCGTAGAAGTCATTAATGATCTTGGTCGCAACATCTACCTGTTTGATATTTTGTAAGACACTAATCATTTTATCGGCCATTTCTTTTGGTCTGCCCATATCTGAAATATACTTCTCGATAACTGCATCAGTATTTGGAGGTTGCCTTAAATAGTTTCTCAAAAGAGAATGCCATTTTTCGATATCAACCCTATTTAAATCATATTTCAATTCACCCTCTTGTATATCGTTAAAAAAAGTGACAACTTTCTTCCAGTTATCAATTTTTCTATAAAGAATTCTATCCTCAAAAACTTTAGCTGCTTGTGTAAGAAATTCTGATTCGGGAAATAGAGAATACAACCCCCTTTCCCTCATGTATTTCTCTCTAAGAATATCTACTAGTGAATGAAATTTCACACCAGCAATAAAGGAGTCATCGTTAACAAACTCTTTCAGCGTCAAGCCACTAAAGTGTGTTTTTTCTCTGTCAATTCCTCCAAAGTATCTAATGTCTGGAAAACTAGTGCCGACATAAAATTGTTTCTTATCACGATTTATTAAAAACTTTTTCTGCCAAAACAATGTGGGTTATTGGGGCTGCCATATGGCCATTTTACATGAATAGTAGAGTGTTGGATGGCTCAAACTATCGATTTCGCCACAAAACACCACACTGATTAGGAAACCATTTTATCAGTGGGTATTTAAAACTTGAGCCAGCATTGGCCAAATGGCCAAAGTGCCTGCTTCGCAGGCACTTAATTAGGGTCAATTACTAAATTTTAAAAATTTATCAATGAACTGTAATGACCGCTTAAGCAATGTGTCTAGATCAACACCCAATTCCTTGTCAATTTCTTCGCGTGTTCCGCACTCCCCAAAACGACCATTTATACCGAATCTCAGTACCGGTTTGGGGTTATTCTCTGAAGCAACCTCCGTCACAATGCTGCCAACCCCTCCGCTTAATTGATGATCTTCTAGGGTAATGATAATTTTGTTTTCACTCAAAATCGTATTAATGAATTCTACTGGATATGGCTTTATATACGATAAGTTGTAAACGTTTGGATTAATGCCCGTTGACTCATCAATCATTTTTGCCAATAAATATGACTTATATAGGAACGGACCACTACCAATTATCCCAATTTTTTCACCAGACTTAATTTTATTATTAATTAAACTTGTCCTATTTTCCAATTCAAAATTCTGTTCAATTTCACGAGTAATCCTAAGATACACTGGAGCTTTAATTGTAAAAGCAAGTTTGGTCATTTCGTAGGCCTCATTCGCATTTGATGGCACAAAAATGTGTAGATTAGGTAATGATTTAATCGCTGAAATATCTTCAAACGCTTGAATTGTTTCACCGTCACCGCCATATGATAGCCCGGCATGACCTCCAATCATTATTACATTAGCATTATTCATGCATACAGATACTCTAATCTGGTCAAGGCATCTCATCGGCAAAAATTCCGCGAATGATCCACATATTGGTTCGTGACCTGCGTAGCTCATCCCCGCCGCAACAGATATCATGTTTTGTTCACAGATTCCACATTCAATATATCGATCGGGACAAATACTCTTTACCACATCAAGTTTAAAAGCTGCCCCTATATCAGCGGATAGGGCTATAGCGTTAGGATTACTCTGAAATATTTCAATTAAAGCCTCTCCCATACCATCTCGTGTTACTTTTTTATCAGTTAATTTAATGTCCATTCTTTTTCATTACCAATAATAATATTAAGCTCATCTTTTGTTAATACTTTCGAATGATATGGCTGATTATTTTCAAGCATTCTTAAACCCTTTCCGCCTACTGTCTTACAAATAATGATATTCGGACGTTCTTTGTCTAGTTTTAAAAACGCCTCTTCAATACTTTCAATGCTATTTCCATCACAATTAATTACAGAAAAATTATTAAAAGAAGAGAAGAATCTTGTGAGATTGGGTAGGGGCATAATATCTTCACCAAACCCAGTTTGTTGAATGTTATTGTAATCAACAACTACTGTCAGATTAGAAAGTATAAACTTGTTAATAAATAACAAAGCTTCATAAGAACTACCCTCATTAAGTTCGCCGTCTGAAATCAAACAATATGTATGCGTTTTATTTCCCTTAATCCTTTTTGATAGAGCCATTCCTGATGCATATCCAATTCCTTGTCCCAGACTTCCCCCAGTCGTGGGTATTTTTAAGCTAACGTCTTTTGTAGCATGGCCTTGCAATCGACTTTTAAACTTCCTCAATGTTAATAATTCTGCATCACTAATAATGTTTTTAGAGTTTAATACGCTATAAAGTGCCGGTACCATGTGTGCACAAGATAGAATAAAGTCATCGTTTTCTGACATTTTTTCGTGATAAAGATAGATCAATATGTCAACAATTCCAAGCGGACCCGCTAGATGACCAGATCCAGCTTCCGATGTCATTTTTAATATATTTTCTCTACAGCTCCTCCGTAGTTCTTTAAATTGTTCTTTTTTCATATGTCTATTCCAAATTTTACAATTACAGGTAAATGGTCAGAAACGTGTGAATCTTCATCTGTGTAGGATTCTATTAAATTAATTTTTTTTCCAAATACATGATCTACTTTAAGATCTTCAAATACTAAGCCCCTAATTGCTCTATTCTGGTCAAATGCGGGATGAATTTTCCTATCAAGAGTATTTTTTATGTTAGGAGTTAAGTATGTATATTTGCTCTTCAGCGTAGATATGCTCAGACCATCTTCAGTCATATTGAAATCCGCAGAGATAATTGTGGGAAAAAGTTTCTGGTTATCTATAAAGCTTATTATCTGTTTAACTTGATTTATTCTTTGAAGCGTCTCGGTACATAGTTCACTTATTGCGAAATGACCTGTATAAACTTTTACTAAAACATTATCAACCGACAAAAGAGCGCATGCGAAAACCGAAGGCTTCTGCATAGAATAAACATCTCTTATTTTTTTATCTTCACTCATGAAAAATGGATCTCGATCTTTCTCTGAAATGTAATATGTCGGAGATTGACGATCGTAAAAATAGTTGTAGTCAACAATTGGATACTTAGAGTATATTCCAACACCCCAATTACATTTCAAATTATTGCCAAAACTAACTCCCCAACTCTTAAAAAAATGGCCGTATTTAAGATTTGTTCTGTTAGTCAGTTCCTGAATATAATCTTTTCCGGTATAGGCAGATGTGTCTGCAAACGAACTTGATCGCATTAAGTTATTTTCACTAACTTCTTGAAATGTAACGATGTCTGGATTCTCTTTGTTAATCAAGTCAATTATTCTATCAAAATAGACAAAGTTCAGCACATTTAACTGAAGCAGTTTAAAAATTTTACTAGATTCTTTTTTCATAGATTTGTATACAAAAATTGAGTATCAAATACCTTGAATTAAATTTTTGGCATAACCAGCCGCTGCTTTGTTGAACTCCATTATTTTATGTACTAAAAAAGTAGTTTTGTCGACATCTTTCTTTATGTCTTCTTTTTGAAGCAATAACGAAACTCCTTTGATCAACTCAATCATCGTTGCTAGCCGGCCTGTTGGATATCCTTTTGTAAACCAATGTTCTTTACTCATTTGCTTTTCATGAAGACGGTAATTTACAAGAATTTCCTTGGTAAATACCAGGTCAAATTCATTTGCAATTTTTATCCACATATTAAAATCAAACGAGTTGTAGCATAATTCGTCAGTAAAAAGTCCAACTTTATCGAAAACGTCCCTTCTTAACACCACAGTAGGAGCAATCGTTACACAGCATCCCCTCTCAATCGTATAAGACAAATAGTCTTGACCTTTAATCAATCCTTCATTTGGATATAAATCTGACCATATGGAAATGTAATTGAGTTTCTGGTCGACCTTATTAGCTTGTGTATAGCTCATCATTGCGGTCGGATTTTCTTCTAATGCATTTACTGACTTAGTTAAAAATCCTGGCAGCATCACATCATCATCATGAAAAATAGATAAATATTTAGTATCACAAGCTTCAATGGCTCTGTTCCACCCTCCAATTACCCCTAGATTTTCGTCGAATTTGACATAATCAACCTCGCCTTTACCCAGATCCTCCACCAAGTCTTTGACGTCAATATCTGGAGCGTTATCCATCACAATAATTCTCCTATCTTGAAAGTCTTGATTAAGAACACTATCTAGAGATTGCCTTAGATATTCAGGTCTATTTCTAGTAGGGATAGCCACTGTTAGTATTGGCTTATTATTACTCATTCTGTTATTAGAGGTAATAGATAATTATTAAAATAATTTTCTGCTGAATATTCGCTCTTCCATTTTTCGGAAAGTTTATTTACTTTCCTCACATTTTCAACCTCTAAAATTTTAGAATGTAATCTCTTTATCGGACCATCAAAATCATCGTTGTGAATGAGCTCTCCGAACAATTTTTCTTCACTAATCCAATTCCCCGCACTCGATCCGATTCTCACAATAACAGGAATTCCCAAAATTCCACATTCTACGGCAATTCCTGATAGTCTAATACTGTAATGTTTAGGATCGTGAAGTATGCAAACAATATCACAATTACATAGGTTTTTATAATATTCGCTTGAGGGAAGAGGGCCTCGTAAAATAGTCACATTCTCGTTCACTTCAATTTTATTTATTAAATTATTTAGCTCTGCTTTTTCTTCATCTGAAAATCCACGAGGATTTTGTATCTGAACAGTAAAATTGTATCTCTCGTTGTTCTTAGACACATCGACAAAGCGCATAAAATCCAAGATGCCCTTTTCTTTTCTCCCGTCGCCAAAGAATCCAATTTTAATCGAATCTGCATTATATTTTATTGGAAATTGCATTGAGGCAAATGGAACTGGAAACAACTTGGGAAAATAATCTGTTACAGAGAATATTTTATCCGCTAAGGCTTTTACTGGGGTTATCACAATGTTAACTTTATTATGGTCAATTTTGTTGAATATTTTTCTGTATTCATTTTCTAATTTTCCGTTTACATCTTCGTCTAAAATCATGTCTGCTTCAGGGAACGGGGGATAATATTGATGAATCTGAATTATGAATTGAGGAGAATTTAGGTTGTTTTTAACGATCTCATTTGTGACTCTCACTTCTCTTAGATGTCCAGTTAAAAATACAATGACATCGTTTTTGGTTAAGTCATGATTTTTAACTAAATTCTTTAGGTTACTGATTACTACTTCATCATCTCCTCCTTCGAAACATGACAAGCTATATCCAGGAATTATTCCGGGCAGATTTTTTATAACGTCATTATTGGCGTCCTTATGACTAACAAAAAAAGATTGAGGTTCATTTTGATTCTTTATATAATTAAATAAAGCTCTAGTCGCTTCGTATACATGACCAGACACAGTTTTCAAATTTGGTTCAATGAAAACAATTTTCATAGTTGTTGACCTGAACGCAATATTAAATCTCGTATTTCTACAGCACAAAGGGAAACCACATTCTTCACCTTTTCATCAATCGGATTATTGTACGCAAGTGCCATTAAATTTGCATAAATATGATGATATGGAGAATTAATATTTACAAAATCAGTGTTATCTTTAATCTGACTATTGTGATACTTTATATTTCTATATTCAAAAATATCCTCCAAGCTAAATTGTGAAGGTGCAATGTTTATTGCAAGCTCGTCTAAGTCCAAAAAAAAGTTTTCGCCACACAAGGCCATCCCTGACCACCTCACTCCTTGCTTAATTTCGGTTGTTGGTTTTTTTACTACTCTCTTAATTTTACCCTCATATTCCCGTTCTATTACTCCTCCCCTAGTTAATTCCGTTTCGTCTAATATCTTTTTTCCAACTAATAAATCTCCACTACCCTCTTTTTTCATTAATCCTAAAAATGGATTATCAACATAGAAAATATCTCCCAACACTAATATGAATTCTTTTTGGACTGGAAGAAGTTTTTCTATTTCTCTCAGTGAATCAACCAAAGTTGGTTGAGAAATAATAATATCAATTTTCTTATCCTCGTTTTCAAAATGATCGATAAGGTTAGTCATTTCTTCTGAATATTCTTCTTTTGTGCAAATAATTACGCGATCATAACCAGCTTCATGAGCTTGTCTCAGTGTTCTCAATAATAAAATTTCCGAGTTTACGGGTAGTAAAAACTTAGGAATTAACTTACCAACCTCTTCCATCCTGGATCCGACCCCTCCAGATAAAATAACAACAGGTTTCATTATTATTTAAGCAATTCAGCATAATAGCCATCATCCGACGGGTTGGTCTTCATTTCGGTAAATTTTTGATCTTTAATTAAGAACGATTTTTCTATACCGATCTGTCTCAAAAAGTCTATGTCGTGGGAAACGACCAAAATGGCTCCAGCAAATTGTTTTAGAGCACCCGTAATGATCCCAATGGTCTCGACATCAAGGTTGTTAGTTGGTTCATCGAGAATTAGTATATCCACTGGTGCGATGCTTGCCATCGCAAAAGCCAATCGAGCGGTTTCACCACCGCTAAGAGTTTTTGCCAATTTTTCAACTTCATGTTTCTCGCTAAATAACAAATTCCCGAGGGCCTTCCTTGCCACCTGCATATCTATACCAGGATTAGCTAAATACATATTTTCAAGTAATGTTTTTTCACGATCTATCTGATCATATCTTTGGCTAATATACAGTCCTGAAAAATCTGGAGATCTAAATATTTCTTGCCCAGTTAGCTCAGCCATGCTTCCAGCTTTTTCCAGTATCGCTTTAATCAACAATGTCTTTCCGCTGCCATTTTCACCAGCCAGCGATAATCTTTCACCATACTTAATCAAAAGATTGATTCTTTCGACTAGTCTTTTGCCATCAACAGATAAGACCCCCTCTTGAATATTAAACAATCTTTTGCCACGAACATTTTCGCCCTCAGTAATAGATATTCTGGCTACCCGTTTTTTCTTTTCAGAGTTTGCTTCAATTTTTTCTGATGCTTGTTCAATGTTTTCTTTTAACTCTTCCTCTTTCCTTCCCGCACTGGCAGAGGATTTATTCTTGAAATACCCTTTTTCAATTTTAGACATACTTCTGTCACCCGCTAGCTTTTTTCCGATTCTTCTCGATCTGGCAGCCCTTTTTTGTTCTTTAGCTAAAGCTTTTTTAGCCTTTGTTACTTCTTGTCTCGACTCTGATAACCGTCTTTCTCTTGCGTCGTTTTCAGTTGCCTTTTGTTGTAGATAGTCTTGATAATTTCCGCCATGTTTTGTCAGTTTATGATCAGACAACTCCCACACCTCTTTTGCTACCTCGTTAATAAAATGGACATCGTGTGAAACAATCATGACACCACCAGAAAATTGATCAATAAATTTTCGAAGTATTTCTTTTGAGACGATATCGAGGTGGTTGGTCGGTTCATCTAATAATAGAATTTCCGGATTTTTATATGTAGCTATCGCGATTTTTAATCTCATGAATTCGCCACCACTAAAATGTTTTAGATTTCTACTTAGGTCAGGCATTTCTTTCCCGAATAATTTCTCGTAATGAAGCTGGATTAGCCACCATTCATCATTTATTGAACTTATATATTCCATAAGAGTTTTATCTCCTACTTCAGAAATACCTTCGTCAAGTTGATCTACATAAGCCACAGAAGAATAGTCAATTGATCCAGAGGTAGGTTTTATTATCCCAGCGAGTATCTTCATTAGGGTGGACTTTCCAGCACCATTTTTACCCACTAAAGCAATTCTGTCGCCTTTTTTTATCGAAAGCTCTATATTTTCCAACAAAACTTCACCATTCTCTAATGAATAAGAGATATTTTTTGCTACTACCGGTCTTTCTTTTGGGCTATATATCATTTCTGCTGTCATAAACTATTAATCAATTTTTGATATTCTTTCTTAGTTGCGTTTGCCAATTTTTCCCAATCAATTATAGGAGCTAAAAACGGCTCGTGCACATGGGTTGCCAAGGAAGGCATTGGGCCGAGAAGAAGTCTCCTTTTATCTCTATTATGAGTGTAACCACCCAAATGTTGCAATCTCCTAAATAACTCTCTGTCACTTGGGCACTTTTTATCTTCAGGGGAGTAAATCATATGTAAATTTCGATCCTGTTTGATTATTTTGCCTCTTGTCATAAATGTCATACAGGTCGATTCTTGGGAACGGTAATGTCGGTTTCCATTCAAAAAAATTCTATTTTCCCAATGAGGTAAATCGGCTCCACCATAATAACCAAAATCGTACCTGACCGGATGATCATACGGGGTTAGATAATCCACAAATTGGATTGTATCCATTGCTCGATTCATTTCCTGAATAGCTTCAGGAAGCCAGAGATAGTCATCCTCTACAAATAAGATTTTATCCTTGTCATCGGCTAGACAGGCTTCGTTTAAAACATACTGATATGCTTTGGTATTACTCTTCGTTTCCAATTTCACTATCTTGATATCAAACTCCTTTAACAGCTTGTCAAGTAACTCATTTTCATTAGAATTAAGTTCTTCAAACCGGTCTATATACAAAGCCCACTTGACATCATTTGATCTCAAAGAGGAAATATATTGCTTCAGGCTTTGGGCAAAACTAACTAACCCCAGTTGCTTAGAGAACCATTTTGGCCTCACCTCTGGACGCTCGACAGGGCAATATCGATAATACACCCATAACATACCCTATATTATAGCACTACAATATGGCCTTCGGAAGACGATTCCGCGCATGCCAGGACATATTACCAGGATCATATAGGCGATTCCGAGCTATACTTAATCTAGTGCCCAAAACCAAAAACCTACACTGGAAGCCATGCCCCATTCTTTTTTGATCTCTCTGCTTCTTGGATCATTCTTTTTCTTTTCCAATCGAAGTTCCGCAATTATTTACGATAAAGTAGTTGAAGTCGTGGATGGAGATACTTTCTTCATTCAAAATCGCCAACCCATCCGTCTTTATGGTGTCAACACCCCAGAACTAGGAAATTGTTACAGTGAGGAATCTAAAAACGAATTAACAAAAATGCTTCTAGGTAAAGAAGTTCGACTGTCGCGGTTCGCCACCGCCTGCCGGCGGAACCACTTGCGCGCGATACCATTATTGTATCCCGACTGCGGTCGGGATGATTGCTCTTGCGAGCAAGCGCCAGCTATCGCTGTCGCATCTTTATGTTCGCCACAAGATCACATCCAGTGATTGTGGCGAAGCTGTTCTCAATATATGGCTCGTTTACCAATCTCGCCATATAAATATCAGCTGTTAGGAGAGTATTTTACTAGCTGATATTTAAGACTTGAGACAGCGTTTGGCCTACCGGCCAAAATGTCTGTAAAGCAGGCACTAAGATCAGATTAATTTATCGTTTATTCTATCGAGTATCTCTTATCGCCATCTCTTGTTTGGCAATTTCTATTCTCTCTTGGTAGGGTACACTTCTATATAACAACCTCCATTTAATTCCGGTGTCATCCTTGGGCGGAAAATTCTGGTATTTGAATTTCTCTGTTGCTGAAATCATCCCTTGTGGATCGGTTATATGTGTTACTGCATAATGATCGGCTTCATACTCACTTCTCATACCAAACTGAATATAAATAAGTCCAAAAAGAATACCTATTATTGGAATAAAGTACCATGGGCGTTTCCTAATCAGAAAACATCCAAGGATAAATAGCAAAGCAAAAAACAACGCTTCCTTGATAGAGTGATTAAGCAGATAATGACCAGTCTCATGAAGAACAACATATTCTTTTTCACTGTCAGTAAAATCTTGGTTCAATTTACTCGACAATATCATATATGGCTTGCCGGGCACTCCAATCATCACCGCATACAACTTCGGAGAAGCAATGATTTGGAAAGAGATTAGAGTTAAACCTGTTTTACTTTTGATAACCTCAAAGAGTGGCGAGTCTTTAACCTCAGTTAGTACTTGTTGTTTCTGCCCCAAACTAGTTAAATACAGATTTATTGTCATCCATTGGGAAACATAGGCAAGAATAAGAAAAAAGACAATATACTTGATTGACCCTTTCAGTATTTTCTTTGTCGTCACAACACCATTATAGCCATACAAATATTGATATACTTCAAGTATGAAACCATACTCTGGTATGACCAAAGATAACACGGTATTGCTTGTAATTGATCCTATCAATTCCTGCGCCCATGAAAAATGTGAAACTCCTGAATGGAATATCTATTTTTCCAAAATCAGATCGATGTTACCCAAACTCGCCAACTTTATCGAAGAATACAAGAAAAAAACAAATGGACCTGTGATCTATACCACTGTAACTCCGTGGAACAAAGAGCATCTTACCGAGAATATCAACGAACTATATACTGACCCTCAAGCCTATTACTACTCAGACGACACAACTGGTTTTGACGAACAATTTCACACAGTCAAGCCATCACAGGAGGATTTGGTTTTTGATAAAAACACCTATGATGTTTTTACTAATAACAAATTACTCCAAGAACTTAGGAGTCGAAATATTCGTTATATCATCGTAACTGGGATTTTTTCAGACGGTTGCGTCCTTTCTTCCGTGATTAGCGGCTTCTCCAAAGGTTTCAACTTTGTTATTCTTAAAGACCTCATTGAGACAACGGATGACGAAAAGCGACAAAGACTTCAAGAACTATTAATCAGTTTTACTTTCCCCAAAATGTATGGGAAAACCATAACTTCAACTCAGTTATTGGAAAGCTTATGAAGATACTCGTTTTTACCGAAGGTACTGTAACAATGCAGTCCACTGGAATTGGTATTAGCAGGGAAGAGCGCGTCAAACAATCAGTGGACAATGTCACCAGCGTTAATGACTTCAGAAGTTACATTCCCAACGGGGGTGCAGTTGATAAATTGGACAACTGGAAATCACAAGGAGCAGAAATCTTTTACCTCACATCTAGAACTTTACCAAACGAAATTGACGATGTTAGATTTGTGTTAGATAAATACCATTTTCCCGACCCACAAAATCTTCTGTATCGTAAAGAAAATCAAGAATACAAAGATTTGGCGGAAGAATTGATTCCAAGTATCTTCATTGAAGATGACTGCGAAAGTATCGGGGGAGAAAACGAGATGACCTACCCTTACATTAGACCAGAAACAAAAAGCAAAATTCACTCTATTATCGTGGACGAATTTGCTGGGATTGATAATTTGCCAGACGATCTCTGCGATCTAGAGAGACATGAAACTATTTAGCGCAAAAGTTCGATCTTTTCTTCTCTCACTAATTTGGGTTGTTACCTTAATTCACTTTCTCAAAGACATCACCCAAGATATTTTAAGAATACCAACTATTTTTGACGTCTTTGGAAACATCCAAGAAGATTTAAGCCATTTACCTTACTGGATACAATTATTGATATTTAGTGCAGGCATCGGGTCAGTTTTAGCAGAAATATTTCTATTGATATCTATTCCAATTATTAAGCACAGAAGAGAGTCTTCGACCTTGGAGAAATGGGTAGTCGGGGTCGTTATTTTTATGTTAATATATTTTCCCATTGTAATACTACTTGACCCTCGTTTCTGAAAGTTAACGTATCTTACTAAGGAGAGATTATACTAATATTAGTGTTCAAAGCTATTAGCCTGCATTGGAAGTCATTTCTATTGTGTATTGTTGTTATTATTCCTTCGGCTATTTTATTTTGGTTTTATCAACAAAATTCTTCAGTCGTTTACGACAAAGTTGTTGAAGTTGTAGATGGAGATACCTTTTTCATTCAAAATCGCCAACCAATCCGTCTATATGGTGTCAATGCCCCTGAGTTAGGTAATTGTTATAGTGAAGAATCCAAAAATGAATTGACTAAATTGATTTTAGGTAAGGAGGTTCGATTAACAGGTCTTCAAGCTGACCACTACGGGAGAGTTGTCGCGGATGTTTTTCTTAAAGATGGAACATATATAAATCTGCACATGGTCAATGGTGGTTTCGCCGTTTACATTAGGGCATACGACCAAAATATAGAAAAAATGAAAGAAATGGGCGGAATTGCTCGTCAAAACAAAATCGGTATATTTAGCACCAATTGTTATCAGAAAGAACCTGAAAATCCAAAATGTAAAATAAAGGGAACATTAGATGAGAAAAGTCTCGACCGGAAATTTTATCTAAAACCAAGCTGTGCTTATTATGATTCAGTTGTAGTCGAAAAATATTTAGGAGAACAATGGTTCTGTACCGAAGCAGAAGCAATTCAAGCAGGCTTCACCAAATCTCCGAACTGTAAATAAGGGTGCGTGCCATAAAGAGCAGTCAGTATTTGGCTGTCGGCCAAAGTGCCTGCTTTGCAGGCACTCTAATATGTATAATTCAGATTATATGGATGAACTAGAGAAATCATTTAAGGAGTCGATGAGACCATACTGGGAAAAAAGATTGAATGATTATCCTTCAAATATTTCTAAAAAGTTAAATAGATATTATAAGTATTGTCAAAAAATTTGGAGAGATGACGACAAGTTTAAGAGGCAATTGTTCGCATTATCTGGTGGAACGCTTACGATATTTGCATCTTTGGGTGTTGGTAATTCATCTCCTTTGACAGTCTTTGGGTTTTTCCTTATAGGTTTATCTATGGTATGCACTTTGATTTCAAACCTGTTTTCACCACAGACACTTATATTTTCAGAGGCTAAAATGGAGAAAGATTCCATCAAATTTGATGAAAAAGATTTAGATGACATTATTGGGAATATAGATCCATCAAAAAACTCTGCATTGATAAGTATCGCAAAAGGCAGTTTGGATCATTATAAAAACCAATTATCATTCGACATTAAAAAACACCACAAAATTTCAGAATCACTTGAGCCAATACTAAGATCGTTGCGTCTCGATGTTCAAATAATTTCTGATATGCAGAAATATCTATTCTTGTTAGGGGTTTTGTTGATTTCCTTTGGTTTGCCCCTTAGTCTATTATTGAAACCTGAGTCAGTAGAAGAGAGATTGAGGTATCTTATTTGGTTCCAATGACTCATTTAGCCTAGATAAGATTTAATTTTTTTGTTGGCTAGAATAAGGTAGGCATTGTTTAATTTGTTGGGAGTATCTTCAGCGCAATGGTAACACTTTAAAACCTCAGACTGAATACTTGATAATACAATGATTTTTTTCTCGAATATTTCTAGATCGCTTACAGGGAAAAATTCATCTATGTCTTCACTAATAAATTGCGGTTCTGTTAATCCAATTCCATCCACAACTATTAGTTGATTGGCATTTTTCATTATTGAAGAATATTTCTTTTCAAATTGGCGATAGCCACGTCCCCAAAATACTTCCTTATCATATGAAAGTTCTTCATTTCCACAAAATACAAAAAGGTTGTTCTCTAACAAGCCCTTCTCTTTTAGAATTATGTCAATCAGTACAGCTACACTTCCTGCGTTATCAATAGCACCTCCACCCAGACCATCGTAATGTGCAAAGAGAATGTTTTGGGGATTCTCAGAGTTTCCCACTAATAAATTTCGCGATACAAAGAAATATTTATCCAATTTGACCTCACCGGAGATGTTTTTCGCATTGCTCAATTTGTCTTTATGGGTACGGGAAATTCGAACACTAGCTTGTGGGGAATATGAAGTAGTTTCAATATAATCAGTATCTGGATTGTAGTCTATCTGTTTTTTAGAAGTTATCTTTCCTGGTTCAAAGCAGGCTCCAAGACAAGGAATTTGCTCACCGTCGATAAATAATTCACAGCGGGTTATCAATGGGACTATTGTTTCAAAAAGTTGGGTCTGAAAGGAGACATTCTGGTTATGAAAATAATCTTCTATGAACTCAGCTGTCCTTATTTCTCCTTTTCCCTGTCGTGGAGAAAAACTGCATATTTTTTCAACTAGGCCAATATTGTTCATATAGTATGTTTTTTCTGATAAATTTTTATTTAGTTTTGGTGCATCAATTGTTATATAACATAACCGATTAGGCCTCCATCATTTTTTTGTAATGATTACCATATCCCGAATCATCAAATATTTTTTTGAATGCTGTTTTAAAAATTTGAGGGTCAATTTCTTTCGCGTCTGAGATATTAATCGGGTCGGAATGCGATTCCCTATTTATGTACCTGACGAAAAATATATTTTTCTCTTCCTTTTCTAATTCCTGCGTGAGCTCATTAAAGTCTTGATTATCAATAAACCCAAAAAATCTTTCTAGAATATTCCGCATAGCATTTGCTAATATAACTTCAGTTGCCCTACCTTCATCATAGTCCTTGAGTATTTGCCAGTATGATTGATATTCATTTTGGATATCTTTACGATCCATTGTTTTTATTTGAGAAAATTCAGATCTGCAAAGTCTGAATAGTGAGAGATTATCATTCTTCAGCTTGTGAATTAATTCGTGAAAAAAATACAAATTATGAGTTAATACAAAAACTTGTTTAAATTCATCATTAAAGAAGTTCTTTTTTATCAGCTGAGAAATATTAAAAACATACATGTGGGATAAACTTGAGATTGGATCATCAATGACGACAATTTTTTCAGTTACCACCTCATCAGCCTTCGTTTTTCCTTTGCACAGCTCCAGAAAATACAAGAAACTAATTACTGTTTTTTCACCCTCGCTCAAAGTTTCGAATTTGGTAATGTCTTCATTTGGTCTTTGCATCTTATATGATGCTTCACCAGCTGGGACAATCGAAAAGCCATCTAGGCCGAAAAATATCAATTCACTATTAATACTATCGACTGCATCTTGAATGTTTACTATTTCTTTTTGAGCTTCCCTTATCACATTCTGCTGTTCTTGGATGGCTACTTTATAATTTGATATTTTAGTTTCAATATCTGATTTTTCTCCTATCAGCTTCTGTTCTCGAGTTTTGTGACTTGCAATGGTTTGGTCATAATCCCATCTCATAATTTCCCAAAAATCTTTTATTATTTGGTTTTTTGTTTTACTTTTATTACTTACTTTGTCATTATGTACCTTTATGTCTTCAATGATTGTTTCCAAAAAGTCATTTAAAGCTTTTTGGTCTAAAATAGTCGATTTTAAATCGACAACTACATTTGGGCTCTTAATCTTATTGGAAATATTTGACCAATTGATGCTAACAGAATCAATAAAATTTTTGAACAACAATCTAAGCTCAGTTTCTTTATCTTTTATGAAGTCTATTTTAAATATCTCTTCTTCTATATTTTTAGCGTTTTGATATTCTCTCCAATATTCTTTCTCTAACTTATCTAATTCTGTGATTTTATTTTGATAGGTTTCATCAAAATATGATTGAATTTCCTGATATAAAGGTTGCGAAATTGTTTTCTGCTGACAAAAAGGACACACCCCATTTTCCTTTTGTGGTTCTTTTATAAACTCTTTGCCCTTCTTTACCCAATCAGAGTTATTCAGTTTATTTATAAGATCAGCCACCTGTGAAGTATCGTTTCCAATGATGACTTCTTTAAAAATTTCTTCTTCTTCTATTTTCCAAAAATCATAATTTATCTTATTGATTAGGCCTTCATCATAAGTTATTACATTTGTCCCCTGTGTTGCTTCGGCCTCTTTTTTTAAATCTTCAACTGTTTTAGAGGGCTGGCTTAAAGTTTTTGGCAACTTAGAAATATAATCAAACAAAACTGTTTTGCTCCCCATTTTTCCATCAAGACAAAATTCCAATATTCTATCTCCCCCTGAATATTTTGTTTTTATCTCCCAGGTTTTTTCTTCTGTCGTATTTTGTAGGTCATCTATATCTTTTCTTTTCTTCTCTAAATCAAATTTTAATCCTGTTTTTAATGCATTATCTTCAACTTGGACACTAATCTTTTTTATTTCTTCAATGGCAGTATTTATTTTTTCTTTTGCCTCTTTATTTTCAGACTTCAAACTAAATATTCCTTTTTGAGTGTCTTCGTAGAAATTATCACCAATAAATTTTTGGTTATAAACTAGAATTTTTTCTGCATTTAACCCTTCAATCGAACAATCAGAAAAACAAGTAGCATTTTTATTTTGAAGAAAGTTAGAAAGTGTCGTTTTCCCAGTACCATTTAGTCCGTAAATAAGGTTAATTTTTTTATCAGTCTCTAACACGGCAGGATTATCTCCATAGCTAGCAACCTTTTTTAAACTAATTTTTGTAATCATAGTTATTCATGGCACAAATTATACTTCAACTGGAATACCCAATAACAATTCGGGAGTAATTATTCTATATCCGATAATATATTTATATCAAATTTTTGCGTTTTCTGTCGTGGCTACTGCGGTAGCCATCGTTCGAACCGATGTTTCGGCAGGCGGTGGCGAACCGCGAGACACGAAGTGTTGAGCGGTGAGCCAATAGATTAGTAATGGTCCCGAAAATAAGTTCGAATTTCGTTATAACAGACAATTCCCCGCCCGTTTTCGGGTCAGTCGCCCGCGCGCCCGCCCACGCGCGGAGCGACGCTCAGGGCTTTAATAATCTGTATCTTTCAAAAAGCGACAGAAAACGCAAAAATAATTCGGTAAAACTTCTGCGGAAGTTTTGGGTAATTTATGGTTAAATGAATGTATGACAAAGTACATTGCGTACTGTCGGAAGTCCACCGATGAAAAGGACAGGCAAGTCCTTTCCATCGAGGCACAGATTACCGAGTTAAAAGAATTCGCCAAGAGGGAGAAGCTTCACATCGTCGAAACCCTTGTAGAAAGTAAAACGGCCAAAGAACCAGGAAGATTAGTGTTTCAGCAAATGATGAAGCTTCTGGAATCGGGGAAGGCCAACGCCATTCTTTCATGGCACCCAGATAGACTGGCCAGAAACAGTGTCGACGGCGGACAAATAATATATCTTGTCGACACAGGTGTAATTACAGATTTGAAGTTTCCCTCGTTCTGGTTTGAGAACACCCCTCAAGGCAAGTTCATGCTAAACATCGCTTTTGGCCAGTCTAAATACTATGTCGATAACCTTTCGGAAAATGTTAAACGTGGTAATCGCCAAAAATTAAGGAATGGCGTTTGGCCGAACAAAGCCCCTCTTGGCTACAAAAATATTGTCGAGAACAAATCGATTGACATCGATCCGGAAGAAGCCAAAGTCGTCAGAAAAGCTTTTGAAATGTTTGCTGATGGAAAATACTCTTTCATTCACATTGCTCGCTTCATGGCACAAGGGGGAATAACAAGCGCCCTCGGGAAGCCTTTGAAGATTGACCAAATCAAAAGCATGCTTAAGAAGAAGTTCTACATTGGCACAATGCAGTTTAACGGCGAGGAGTTCCCGGCTTCCCATCCAACTTTCATCAGCAAACAATTATTTGAAAGAGTCCAAAGTAACATTCAAAAGTTTTCTAGACCAAGGGAAACCAGTCACGACTTTGCTTTTTCCGGTTTGATGCGGTGTGGGGAGTGCGGCGCATCAAACATTACAAAAGAACAAATCGCACAGTCAAATATATTTACTACCGCTGTACTAAGAAAATTAAGCCCTGCTCTCAGCCGTATCTGGAAGAAAACAATCTCTTCGGTCAATTGAAGAGTGAAGTTAAATCCTCCGCCCTCCCCAAATCTTGGCAACCTGAGTGGAAAACTCGACTGGCACAGGACAGAGTCTTAGCTGATGATTCCAAAGAAAAAGTTCTCGCCTTACTACATACTCAGACCGAAAGCTTTGATACCAAACTCAACGTCTTACTCGATGGATATCTGGACGGCACAGTTGACTCCGATATCTACAAAACCAAAAAGAATCAGTTGTTCCAAGAAAAATTAAAAATTGAGCAACAGATATCCAAAACGGAAGAAGAAGGTTGTAGTTGGCTCGAACCTTTTTCTAAATTCGTAAATTGCGCCATACTGGCGCAAAAAATCGCGCGCAAGGGTTCCGTGGACTCAGAACTGCGGTTCTTCGTCCAAAACATCGGTTCGAACTTCTTTTTGAAAGATAAACAGATTATTAAATTGGGAAAAGCCCTTCGCATCGCTCCGCGCGTGGGCGGGCGCGCGGGCGACTACCCCGAAAACGGGCGGGAAATCCCTTTCTGTTGCCGGACTAGGACTCGAACCTAGAATATTCGCCTCCAGAGGGCGACGTCCTACCATTAGACGATCCGGCAATGTTCCAAGCTCCTATTTTAGCTCAAACCTTTAGCATTTCCAGAACCTTAAACACCACGAAAGCTGGCCAGAAAATAGCCTTCAAAATTCCTTCGATTACCGGCACAAAACCAAAGGCGTCTTTTAAAAAATAAAAAATTGACCCAATTACTCCGAGTCCATAGATAGCTTCGGAATTAGGTCCCCAACTGCGATCACATTTCATATGCCGTTTATACTATTAATAATTAAATACTATCACTTCTTCACTGCCAATATCGCCATAAACATTGGAAACTCATCCCGTGCCCTATTTTCCGACTTTGCAGCTTTTCCTTCACTCTTTTTGTCCGAAGTCCATTCCTCTATTTTTTCAATTAGAAACCCATTTTCCGAAAGCATTCGGGAATACTCTTCGATGGGCAAATGAAACGACCAGGTTACTGGTGAGTTTCTGTCTCCCGGGTGCATGTTAATGGGGATCTCCAGAGAAGACATATAGCGGTTGATTCTTCGATACTGTAGTTTATTTTTTGCGTCTGTTTCCCAACTGCTTTGGCGGGGGATTCGAAAACACGGATGATTAAGAACAATAATGAGCTTTCCGCCTTTGTCCATTTTTTCTCCGGTCAGCTTAATTGTTTTGTCTGGCCCCTTAATGTTCTGAAGTGCCAAAATTATCGCCGCCTTATTATATTTCTCCGCCATCGGAATACTCTTGGTCACATCCGCTACTATGTATTTATGTTTTTTGTTAATATCCATTCTCTTGGCATCCGCTATTAGTCCGTGAGCCAAGTCCACTCCGGTATACGACACTTCGCTGGGGAGTCTCCTAGCCAAAACCCCTTGTCCACAAGCCACATCCAGCACTCTGTCTCTTCCACCGATATCAAGTAATCTCATTACCCCGGGGATAACTACTGCTTGATGAAAGAAATGCCCTTTTTCACCTACAATTTCGCCATACCACTTCGTTACGTTATTCCATGATGTTTCTCTTTTTTCCATACCTCTATTTTCGCACACTCCCTGTTGACATAATTATTTTTCCCTTTTACACTAGGGTATACCCAAATAAATACCGAATATGTCCAACCTCATCGAACCACTAGCTTCCAAAATCCGCCCCAAAAAAATTACCGAATATATTGGTCAGGAACATTTGGTGGGAGAGGGTAAGCCGCTTAGCCAGGCCATAAAAAATAAACACATTTTTTCCTTTGTTCTCTGGGGTCCTCCCGGTACCGGCAAAACCACCATCGCCAGAATCTACTCCGATGCCATTGACGCTGATTTTTACGAGCTCTCTGCCGTTTCCGCCGGCAAAGACGATATTCGTTCGATAATAAAAAACACGGAAGAAACCACCAAACCCGTCGTTCTCTTTTTAGATGAAATTCACCGTTTCAATAAAGCCCAGCAGGACTATCTCCTTCCTTTTGTGGAAAGGGGAAAGCTCACCCTTATCGGTGCCACCACGGAAAATCCCAGTTTCGAAATCATTGCTCCGCTTCTTTCCCGTCTCAGAGTTTTTGTTCTCAAAGAGCTTTCCCCAGAAGAAATCGAAAAGATTATTACCCGGGCAACCAAAGTTTTAAAACTCAAAATTGATAAAGAAGCAAAAGAGTGGCTTGCCAACTTCGCCAATGGCGACGCCCGTCAAGCAATCGGACTTATCGAATCGACAGCCTCACTTTACGGACAGTTAACCATCGAGAACTTCAAAACAGCTCTCCAGTCTAGATTCCTTCGTTTTGATAAACAAGGCGAAGAACACTACAACACCATTTCTGCCTTTATCAAGTCCATGCGCGCCAGTAATCCTGATGCTGCTCTTTATTATCTTGCCCGCCTTGTCGACTCCGGCGAAGACCCTCTTTTTATTGCCCGTCGCATGGTCATTTTTGCCTCGGAAGACGTTGCCGCTGTTTTTCAAGCTTGTCAACAAATAGGTTATCCCGAATGTCAGGAAAATCTGGCCGCCGGTACTGTCTATTTGGCCAAGTCCCCTAAAGATCGTCGAGCCTATGACGCCTATATGGCCGCATTATCCGACGTCAAACAATTTGGGAACCTTCCCATTCCACTTAATCTTCGCAATGCTCCAACCAGATTGATGAAGAAATTAGGTTATGGCAAGGATTATGAAATGTACTCCAAAGAAAGTTTATTACCCGACCAACTCAAAAATAAAAAATATTTAAAATAATATATATGTCTGAAAAAACCGATCGCCTACTTTCCCAAGGATTAAATGCAGGTTTCGCCGGAGGTACTGATATGCGCAGCGATGAAAGAGGAGGGTTCAAAATAAAATCCAGCCATTTCGACAACGAAGATGGCACCTATCACGATGAGTGGATTGCCGACAGAACCGGAGGTGGTCAAGAAATCGTTGTGGCTGAGGGGGTCACTTACACTCGCGTTTACGCCGGGGGCACAATAACACTTGAAGCCTTAGCAGAAATGGGTATTTCTGTGGGCGACGTTATGGCCTCTCTAAAGAAAAATATCATTGAAGGTGGCGAAAAGACCAGGTTGTTCTCCGATTATTGTCCAGAAGTACAAGGTGACTGGCAATACTCCTATACTATTCTCGAGGAAGTACCCAATATTCCGCTTACCTTAGGAAAAGAAGTAATTAAATATCATGGGGTTGTTGTTTTCATTCACGACTTTCTCATTACTCCTGTCGAATAATTCTAGAGACTCTATAATTAACCCATGATTGCCGTTGTCCAAAACATTGACTCGGGAAGTGTTTCTTTCAAAAACGACTCCAATTCCCAAAGAAAATCTCAAATGGGTCTTATTGTTTTTCTTGGCGTTTCTAAAACCGACACCGAAAGAGATGTTGAGAAAGTAAGTAATAAACTTCTCAAACTTCGTGTTTTTCCGGACTCTGACCAAAAAATGAATCTGGATATTAAATCGGTCGGTGGAGAAATACTTCTCATCTCTCAATTTACCCTTCTAGGTAACCTCAAAGGTAATAATCGCCCCGACTTCACCAACGCTGCCGAAAAAGAACTCGCCTCCAATCTTTACGAACAATTTGCTGATAAACTTACAGAAGCTGGTGTTCGAGTCACCAAAGGTTACTTTGGCGAACATATGAAAATTCAGGTGGATCTAGACTCGGAAAAGTTATGACCAAAAAACCCATTATCACAATCATCATCGGGGGTGTCATCTTTTGTGGTCTGGTTGGTTACAACTATCTTGTTGCCCAGAAAAAAATTTCCGAAACTCGCCCTTCACCTCTTGGAATTTTTCTTGAATCATATCCCGAAAAAGTATCGGTTGGTAACACCGGTTCTTTTGTGTGGAATATTGAAAGTTCTCCGGATCTTTTCACCCCGCGCACTACTATTTACTGGGGCTATATTGCCTCTCCCAGTGCTCTGACCCAGGGCGACTCTCCCGAAGCCGTCGGTTATCCCCATCATCAAGACGACTATTTCTTGGGCAAATATATGCTTCCCGATACCTTTGATCTGGCCATCAAATTCGACAAACCGGGGAAAGTTTTTGCTCGTGCTTACGCTAAAGTAGGGGATAATCATCTTTGGACAGACGAAAAAACTATAGAAGTCATTTCAATACCTGAAAATGTCAAAAAATAAACGATTTTCCCTTACTCTTTTCTTGTTGGTTGCCTTCATGGCAATCGTGGCAACCATCCTTGTTGGACTAAGAATCTTCAACCAATAATAAATTAGCAATTTACGTCGTTATCTGCTAAAATCTTGAAACTATGCCTATTCATCAAACATTGATACCCTTTATCGGCCTAAAAGAAGGAGTTATTTTCCCCGAAACAGAGGCCGTCCTTACTTTTGGAAAACCAATATCAATAGCTGGGATTAATCACGCTTTCAGCAACAATGAAGAGGTCTGTTTTGTTTCTCAAAAAGATGCCAAAACTACCGCCACAAGTCTAAGCGATTACTATCTTGTCGGTACAGTTTGCCGTATTGTTAAGACCCTTCCGGTAAATGAAGAACTTCACGCCATCGTCAAAGGCTTATTCCGCGTCAAAATAGAAAGTATCGAAGAAAAAGACGGTCTGATCTGGGCTCTCGTTTCCGAGTATCCCGAGGACACTTCCATCACCGCTGAAATTTCTGCCCTTTCCAACCGTGCCATAGCTTTAATAAAACGAGCTTCAGAACTGGGAAAAGCCAACATCGAACCAGGAGTCTTGACCAAGATTATCGGTAGCTCTGACCCCTTACTGGTTTCATTTCAAATTTCCTCCGTCTTAGATGTCAAAAATGAAGAAAAACAAAAGCTTCTCGAAAACAACTCCTTGGAAAAAAGACTCTCCTTTATCACCAATCACCTTACCGAAGAAATAAAGATTCTAGAGTTGGAAAAAAAGATTGAAAACAAAACTCAGAAACGCTTTGACGACAGTATGAAAGAAGCGGTTCTCCGCGAAAGAATGCGTGCTATCCAAAAAGAGCTGGGAGAAGGTGGCGAAGAGGAAGAAATTGTAGAACTAAAAAGTAAACTAAAAAAAGCTAACCTTCCCAAAGAAATTTACACTAAAGTAAACAAAGAGCTCGAACGCCTCAAAAAATTATCGATTCATAACCCTGAAACCTCATATTTAAGAACCTGGATTGAAACCGTCTTAGAGCTTCCTTGGGGAGAATATACCAAGAGTAAATACTCGCTTTCCAAGGCGGAAAAAATTCTTAACCAAGACCACTATGGTTTAGAGAAGGTCAAAGAAAGAATTCTAGAATATATTGCTGTCTTAAAGCTAAAAAGTGATCAAGTAAAAGCTACCAAAAACCGTGCCGTCAACCCACCCACGATTCTTTGTTTTGTTGGACCTCCTGGTGTTGGAAAAACTTCCGTTGGTCGTTCCATTGCCAAAGCTATCGGTCGGAAATTCGTCAAAATGTCTCTCGGTGGTCTAAAAGACGAAGCCGAAATTCGAGGTCACCGACGTACCTATGTAGGTGCTATGCCCGGTAGAATAATTCAGTCAATCAAAGATAGTGGCGTTAGTAATCCGGTCTTTATGTTGGATGAAATTGACAAAATCGGTGCTGATTTTCGTGGTGATCCTAGCTCGGCCCTTCTCGAGGCTCTCGACCCGGAACAAAATTTTGCCTTCCAAGACCACTACCTCGATATTCCCTTTGATCTTTCACAGGTTCTTTTTATAACGACAGCCAATGTTCTCGACACTATTCCGGCAGCTCTGCGAGATCGTCTTGAAGTGATTGAGTTTTCCGGCTACACCGAAGAAAAAAATATCTGGTTAAAAAGCAATCCGAAGCCAACGCCATCAATCAAAAAGATATTGTCCTCAGCTCTCCCATGCTCAAATTCCTCGTTCGTCACTACACTCGTGAAGCGGGTGTTAGAAATCTGGAACGTCAAATTGCTTCTATCATGCGTAAAATCGCCAAAGCCAAAGCCAGTAGCAAAGAACTTCCCATCGTTATTTCTAAAGAAAAAATCAACAAATTTCTAGGACCGATTGTTTATAGCCACACTCTCGCGGAAGACAATGATCAGGTTGGTTTGGTCACCGGACTTGCCTATACCAAAGTTGGTGGAGACATCCTTTTTATCGAGGTAGCTACCATGCCCGGTCAAGGAAAGATTACTCTCACCGGCCAGCTTGGTGATGTTATGAAAGAATCTGCCAAAGCCGCCTACTCTTATGTTCGTTCCCATAGCAAAGAACTTGGTATTAAAGACGAGAAAATTTCCAAGACGGATATTCACATTCATGTACCAGAAGGTGCCGTACCCAAAGACGGACCAAGTGCCGGCTTAGCCATCACGACCGCTATTATTTCCGCTTTCACCGGTAAGTCCGTTCCCAAAAATCTCGCTATGACCGGCGAAGTCACTCTTCGTGGCCGTGCTTTGGAAATTGGAGGAGTTCGGGAAAAAGTTATTGCTGCGCATAGAGCCGGTATCAATCACGTTATCCTTCCCAAAGACAACGAAAAAAATATTGCCGATCTTCCCGAAAAAGTTCGCCACGATCTAAAATTCAACTTCGTGAAGAGTATGGACGACGTTGTTAAGATTGTTTTCTCTGGAAAATAAGATACCCACCGATCAAGACAGCGGCAAGACTAAAGATAATCGCCATTGGTACTCCTGATATTTTCCAGACTGACTCGGTTGGTCTTAGATTTTCAAGAACTGCCCGAATTACTCCATAGCCTACCAAGTACATTCCAAAAACAAAACCCGTTTTTCTTTGCTTTCGCGATATTTTCCAAAGCAATCCAAATAAAACCAAATTTAGGACTCCCTCGTAGGCAAAAAGAGGTTCTCCATTTTTTCCAACTATCTCTCCATTTATATAATTTCCAACTCTTCCGATGACTTGAGCCAACGGCATCCCCACAACCAAAATATCAAAAAATTTAAGAAATTTTAATTTATTAAAATAACAGAAAAGCAGTACTCCCAAAACTCCTCCACCAAGAGCACCCCAGATCCCCAAACCTCCTTCCCAAAAATACAAAATTTTGTTTAAGTTTGTTGAGTAATATCTACCCCAGTAATCTACCACATGGTAGATTCTCGCACCGATTACTCCGCCCACAACCGCCCACGTCATTATTTTTTCCAACACCTCTTTTTTTACTTCGCCTCGGTTGGCTATCGCAATTTCCATTGCCACCCAAATTCCCAGACCAATGAGAAAACCATACCCATAAAAGGTTATTCCTAAGACATCAAACATTTTTTATGTACTCCATCAGTTTATCGACGGAGATGATTTTATTTTCTGTTTCGTTGCGACGTTTTACCTCCACCCCGCCATTTTGTAGACTCCTAGCTGAAACCAAAACTCTGACTGGACAACCTATCAAATCTGCATCGGCAAATTTTTCTCCGGGGCTCATCTCTCTGTCATCCCAAAGAGCATCAATACCCGCGTCTTTTAATTTCTCATAAATTTTCTTTGTTTCTTCAGGTTGTTGTAGATCAACGATATGTACCAAAAATGGAGCGACACTCAAAGGCCAGATAATTCCTTTATCGTCATGGAATTTTTCTACTAACACCCCCATCAATCTACTGGTTCCTATTCCATAACTACTCATTATGATTGGTTTCTTACTGCCATCTTTGTCGGTATACTCATAGCCAAAAGCTTTTGTAAACTTAACTCCTAAGGGAAAAATATTTCCCACTTCCGAAGCATTGAATATTTCAAAATCGGAATTTGTATCTGCTCCTTCCGGTTTTACTTCTTTGTTGTAGGCAACCCCGGTAGTTTTGTTCAAATAAACAATGTCTTCTCCGCTCTCGCATCTGGTCTGGAACTCATGAGAAAATTCATTGGTAAAGTCGCCTCCGGAAGCAAGGGCAATTACGGTATCTTTTCCAATCCCAATTTCTTTATAGATACTCATGTACACTTTTTTAGACTCCTCATAAAACTTTTTCCAATCGGCTTCATTGGCGTGGAAGCTATACAAATCCTTCATTCTAAACTCTCTGCATCGCAACAATCCGGACTTTGCTCTTGGTTCATTTCGATACTTAGTTTGGATTTGGTAAACCGCCACCGGGAGATCTTTATAGCTTGGGTTATATATTTTTACCAAAGGCGTCACCACATCTTCATGGGTAGGACACAAAACATACTCCGCATCGCTCTTGGCCAAAGATACTTCATTGGCCGCACTGGCTTTAAAAAGAACGTCGATAGTTTCCAATCTTCCGGTAGTTTTCCAGTACTCTTTTGGAGATAGAGCCGGCATTAATAGCTCTGAGCCTATCTCATCCATGTGTTTTCTGACGATATTCTCTATTTTATTTAAAACTCGCAGGCCCAAAGGTAAAAAAGTATAAACCCCTGCCATTTCTTGGTGAATAAAACCACCCTGTACCAATAGTTTGTGGTTAATAGCCTCCGCATCTTTAGGAGCTATTTTTTCCGGGCGAACGCCCATTTTACTCATTTTCATAGTCTAATTTTATCCTATACCGAGAGTACTTAATATCCCAACCCCCAACCCCGTAGCAAAAACCAATAACCAAATTATTTTATTTTTTTGATCCGCTTCCTCCATACTCTCATGCATCTCCGGAATTAAATCTGCGAGCTGCGGTTACTGCCAACAAATATCCTTCATAGTCAGTCACAATACCACGGCTGAGATAAACTGTTACACCTCCGATAACCGCAACCAAACTTGAAGTTAAATTCAAAAGTAAAGTCTTCAGATTTGAGTATCCTGATCGCAAGTAAATGGTAAAGTCAGCCATTTCTTTTGGTAGCTCATGCAAACCGACGGCCACCGCGGTCAGAATCCCAGCCTCTTTACTCAAAAGAAACGCCGCTCCAATTGCAAAACCATCAATAAAATTATGCAAAGCATCACCCCAAAAAATTCCGCTAATCGGTGGCTTAGCTCCATGAGTGCCATCGTGATGGTGAAACCACAATCCGGATTTCTCCATTAAAAACACGAGCAGTATTCCTCCAAGAACTGACCAGGCAGCCATTTTGTAGTCGGTTACCGCTCCAAAAGCTTCGGGGAGTAAATCAAGAACTGCCACAGTAATGAGGACTCCCGCCGCAAAACTTGTCAATTTATTGGAAAGAATCCCGGCCTTATTTTTGAAATAGATTATTAAAATGGCTCCAATCAAAGAAGCCATTCCTCCGATAAGACAATAAAATACTATTTGTAGCAAATTAGACACACTCCAATTGTATCAATAATTAAGGCTAATGCTATTATTAAGTTAGATGCAAAGCCTAAGCCCCATAACAATTATCAAGGCCTCGGGAACCAAAGAGCCTTTTAGTGAAGAAAAAGTTGTCAAGTCACTTGCGACCTCTGGGCTATCTCTCGACACGGCCTCTCAAACTGTTGACTATCTCAAACGTCATCTAAAGCCGGAAATAACCACCGGTGCTATCTATGGTCACGTTTCCTCTTATCTCAAAGAAAATGCTCCCATAGAAAACTACTTTAACTACGGTCTCAAAAGAGCCGTCATGGAAATGGGACCTTCAGGTTATCCTTTCGAAATTTTAGTCTCAGAAATCCTCAAGACAGAAAATTACAAAACCGAAGTCGGTGTGATTACCCAAGGCAAGTGTGTCACCCACGAGATAGACGTCATTGCCCAAAAAGAAGCAAATAAATACTTTGTTGAGTGTAAATATCACAACACCCCAGGTTACAAAACCGATATCCAGGTTGCTCTCTATACCTATGCTCGTTTCCTGGACGTCAGTAATCTTCAGAAACAATCAAACCCCAACCAAAATAATTTTTCTTGGCTAATCACCAACACCAAGGTAACCTCTGAAGTTGTTGACTACTGCAAGTGTGTCGGTCTCCTGGTTACCACCTGGACTCGTCCCGAAGGGCAAGGGCTTCAAGATAGAATAGTTGCCTCCGGCCTTCACCCGATCACTCTACTTTACGATATTCCCAGAATCGATATCAAAACCTTACTGGATCGGGGAATAGTCACTTGCGTCAGATTAAAAACTGCCATACTAAACAACGAAGTCAACGATATTCTAGATCAAAACGAAAAAAAACTCATTTTAAAAAATATCGAAAATATCTGTAAAAATAATGAATAATATATTTGTACGAATTATCCTTGCTGTGTTTGCTTTATTTGGATTGTACAAAATGTTTCCTCAAGTTTCCAAGTCGGTTGATTACTATGTCAAAAATCCCTCATTTCAAAACTCGGTAGTTATTCCGGCAGTTCAAACAGCCAATAATATTCTTCCGGACAAGATAAAAATTCCTACACCTGAAGTGATGGGCACCTATACAGACTACTCCGTAGACTCGCCATTAAAACAGATAACCGATGAAGTTAGTAGTCGAGCTGCCGAGCTAGCCACGGAGCAAATTAATCAGATCAAAAAAGCCGCCTCCGATCAATTTTGTACTATTCTAATCGAGAAAATTAAATCCGACTGCGGTATCCAGTAAAACTATTCGTAAACAATCACCACCCCAATCATATCCAGTTTGGGCAAGTATCTTTTAATCTCATTTCGGAATTTCTCCGCTAGCTTAGCCGAATAGGTGGCATTGTTGGTATTCTCCATATGTCCACAAAGTCTATTTTCATACTCGCGCACTATCTCCATGATTTTCGCTCCTTCGCAATTAAACTCACCTTGCCATTTTTTTGGATCCTTCTCGTATTTGTCATGAAGTAGCTGAAAGGCATCAAACTCCTTTTCATGTTTCTTCACCATTTCATTAAAAATTTCTAGATATTTCGTAGCCATAAAAAATATTGTAGTACACTTTGGTAATGGAGAAAATCATCATTGGTCTTACGGGCTCACTTTGCTCCGGAAAGGGTACGATAGCCAGTCACTTAAAAGACCTCGGTTTTCATCACCAAGTTCTCTCGGACAGAATTAGGGACGAAATTCGCTCCAGAGGTTTGGAAATAACCAGAACCCTCCTTCAAGACGTCGGTAATGAACTCCGGGAAACTTATGGTGGTTCCATTCTTGCCGAAAGAACCGCTCTCTTACTAGCCGACATCAAAGGTAACATTGTTATTGATGGGGTACGCAATCCCGATGAAATGATTTTCTTAAGAGATAACTTTGGTGCCAAAATTATCGGCATTGATGCCCCCAAAGAAAAACGGCTTGAATGGTATCTCCGGCACTACTATCGCCGATTTCCAAAAACACGACGATCGAGACTCTGGAATTGGCGAAACAGATTTAGGTCAACAAGTCGCTAAATGTTTACAAATGGCCGACACTATCCTTTGGAACACCGGCTCCAAAGTGGAGCTTTTCGATGAATGCGACTTGTTCCTCAAAAAAGCTCTCGATTTTGATCCGGAAATTCATCCCTCTTTAAAAGAGAGAAAATAACTACTCTTCGGTTGCGTATTTATTCACAAACTTATATGCCCACGTTAGATTTATATCCTCTGAATCGGAGTACATAAAAGCTAGCTCCTTCCTTTCCATAATCGAAAAGAACTCTTCCCAGGAAATATTTTTGGTGACCTCTCTTTTTCCGCTAAGCATCCCTTCATCTTTTTTTCCCTTCCAGTTTATGCGTAAGCCAATGCTGTCGGCAGTTATCTCGGGGTCATCAATCTTTGCCGGTGTTCCTTCATGACTCTCTACCCAGTTTTTTATTTCTTCATTGCTTCCCGCCAGTTTATATACTACTTCCATAACTAAATATTAGCACGAAATATTACAACTAAACCAATTTTTCTTGTCTCAGTTTTTCAAACAAAACCAACGCTGTCGCCACACTTACGTTTAATGAAGCCACCTCTCTGTTCATTGGAATATTCACAAATATGTCACACTCTTTTTGCAACGGTTCAGAAATACCAACAGCCTCGCCTCCCATCACAAAAGCTACCGGTCCTCTGAGGTTTGTCTCGGTATATGGCTTACCCATATCTACCTCCACTCCCACCATGGGAACTGCATACTCATGCAGTAATTTGGCTGCCTGAAACATACTCATTCCGATAAGCGGTACGTATGCCGCTCCTCCCATAGATACTTTGGCGACCACGGGTGTCACCTCATGTACTCCGTTTGGCGAAGCAATCACCGCATCTACTCCGGCTGCCCAAGTGGTTCGGAGGATCGCTCCCAGATTTTGTTCATAGTCAATGTGATTTACCAACAAAAGAAAAACATCCCGTTTTGCTTTTAAAATCTGTTCCAGTGTTGGAACTTCGGGAATCTCCATCAAAGCCACCACTCCTTGAGGATTTCGGGAATCACACATTTTTAAGAGTTCTTCGTTTGTTACTTTTTGCACCGGCACCTTATTTTTTCTGGCCAGGTTTTCAATCTCTCTAATTCGAGACTCGCTCAGTGTCTGCACCGCCAAAAGCACGGAGGCAATTTTCTTGTCCGAATTAAGTGCATCATGCACCATGTTTCTACCTTCAAGGGTAATAAATTGTGGATTTTTTTTCACCTCTATATTTTATCCTATTTCCTGCTCAACCTCGGATTAACAGTTTTGTGGAACAAGGCAGTAGTTTCTCCAACACTCCCATCTTTATAGCTTCTTTCTCGGTCAGCCTCTCACAAATATCCAACAGAGCTCTATTTGATAGCCCGACATCTGTAAGCTCAGCATCCGACTCCTCCATTGGCATTTTTGGTCCTCCCCAAAATGTTCCTGTCCAGTTACATCGGATGCAAGCCTTCCCTAAGTTTTCCCCAAAGATACCATTCATCAAAGTATGTAATTCTGGATCTGCGGCTTGGTTTTGGTTTCGGGGGTATGGGGAATAATATCGGAGAGGTGGTTGTGTATCTAAAAGCACTCCTGCCACTCCTGCCACAAACTCTACCTCTTTTTCTCTACACAATTTTTCAATTACTTCCAGTCCAAATTTAGTTGCCATCGGCGCAATCACCACCACTTTTTTAGGTAACCTCCCCATTTCTTCCAGTTTTTCAATCATCGCTACATGTTGCATTCCGGAAGCTACTGGGTCACATAAAAATAAAGTTTGAAGATCTTTGCCAAAGCCTTCAAGGTTAGGCTCCGAAGAAAAATACGCGGTTCTGGTGTATTCATTTTCCGCCGGTTTGTGGCTAATACCCACCATCGTTGTCGGTAAATTTTCTTTGGTGGTTAGATAGATTGCTTTTTGCATCTGGGTCAGATGACCCTCTCTGGCGAAATAAATTATGCCACTATTTTCCGATTTTGCTTCCAAAATCGCCTCCTTAATTATTTTTGTTTGAGCTAGCTGATACACCGCGATCTCCATATCTATCTGTGCCGGAACTCCCAAATGAAATCTCGGGAGGACAAATTTAAGTTTCCTGTTTTCGGCATCGGGGATAAAACACCCCGCTCCGCTCACCGCTTCCGCTTCCGGAGACGAAACCACCGAAATATTTTTTTCTTTCTCTCCATCCAAATTTATTTCCAGCACAGACAAGTTTGAATAAGTCCCAATCCAGTGGGCATATACCTCAGAATTTCTAACGGTCAGACAAGATCTTGAAAAAGAAAACTGCTTTTCCGAGGTCTCGACCTTTTTAGCTAGGCTATAAAAAAGACCCTTTTTCATAAGGGCCAAAAATACTTGTTTCTAACATCTCGCAAACAAAAAACCAGGTCTGTTTTTTTCATCTCCTGGAATTTCAGTATAACTTTGTTTTTTTGCTAAATCAAATTTTAGATTTTTCCCAGATCGGGGAAGGTTTTAGCAATCGTTTCTAGAAGCTGTTTTTTAGCCACTTCAAATGGTTCATAAATAGTTGTACCCGCAGCGGCTTTATGTCCTCCACCCTTACCTATCATCGAAGCAATTAGACTCACGTCGTGTTTATCGGAATTTCTTGTTCTAAAACTCACCAGTACCACACCGGGATCCGCCTCCACAAAATTTATTCCAATTTCCCAACCTATTACGGAAATTAGTGTATTTCCAACTCCGCCCTGAGTAAACCCTTTTTGAATTCCTTTCTCTTTTAATTTTTCATATGGCACCGCCGCCATCACCAATTTCCCCGAAAAATATTTTTCGATGCTGGATAATGCCAAGCCTTCATAGGCGATCTCTTGTGGATCTTTTGCATTTTCCATCTCAAAAATTACTCTGGGGAAGTCGGGATTTATTTTTGCCAACTCCGCCCCGACTGCGAGGGTATTAGCAGTTGTGCTTGGATACTTAAAGCCACCTGAATCGGTATACAATCCCAAAAACAAACAAACCGCCATATCTTTATCAACTTCCACACCCCATCTTATAAACAGATCATAAATAATTTGACTGGTAGCGGTATATGTTTCATCAACCAAGTTAATATCGCCATACTTAAGGTTTGTAACGTGATGGTCTATTACCACCGTCTTCATGTTTTTGGGAATTTTTACTTCTGCCAGTCGTGATACCTGACCCAAAGTCGAGCTATCCAAAATAATAAACAAATCAAACTCACCTGTATCAATTTCAGAATAGTTTTTCTTGACTAGTAAATCGTGATGAGGAAGCACAATCAGGTCATCCGGATACTCCGAGTCTCCCAAAATAGAGGTTACCTCCAACCCCATTTTCTTAAGAGCCAAGGTCATCGCCAAAACCGAACCAATACTGTCCGCATCAGGATATGGGTGGCAGTGGAGCAAAATTTTCTTTGATTTTTTTATTAACTCCAGTATTTTTGGAGCCATCTCGATAACTTTGTCAGTCATAGCTTATTCTAACTGGTTGCAATAAAACTAGTGTTTTACGATCATTTTTACAGTATTGGGATAGGCTTTTTATTGCCCATTAATTTTCTACACAAAAATCTTAATTTGGTCTAAACTTACTTAATAAATTATGATAATTCTTACACTTTTTGCTTTTATAGCCGGGCTTGTAACTATTCTTTCGCCTTGTATCTTACCCATTCTCCCGATTGTCCTTTCTTCCGGAGTAAACAAACAGGGAACAAAGCCGTCTCTCGCTCGTCCGCTTGGTACCGTCCTCGGTTTTGTCCTTAGCTTCACCTTTTTTACCCTCTTTCTTTCGAGTATCGTCAGGGTACTGGGTATTCCCTCAGACTCACTCCGTATCTTTTCTGTTATTGTAATTTCTTTTTTTGGTCTCACTCTACTCATTCCTTTCCTCCAAAATCTCACTGAAAGATTATTTTCCAAAATCTCTCGATTTTCTCCTACAGTTTCTTCAAATCCCAGTTTTTGGTCTGGAATTGTTCTTGGAATTACACTTGGACTTCTCTGGACTCCATGTGTCGGTCCCATACTGGCATCGGTTATAGCCCTTGCCATTTCGGGAACCGTTACTTTAAGTGCTTTTTTCATTACCCTTGCCTTTTCAATCGGTACGGCAATCCCCATGCTCTTGATAATTAGGGGTGGTAGTCAACTACTGCACCGCGTTCCTTGGCTTACCAAAAATACGGAGAAAATTCAAAAAGTTTTCGGAGTAATTATGATTCTTACGGCGATTTCGATATACTTTAATCTAGACCGACGATTCCAAATATATATCATTACCAAGTTTCCCTTGTATGGAGCAGGTCTTACTAAGATAGAAGATATCGCCCTAGTGAAAGAGCGGCTCAATATCGTGGGTCAAACAAACAAAATTATGGTCGCACCGGAATTGATTCCCGGGGGAGATTGGTTCAACTCCACTCCACTCACCATCCAGGGTTTAAGAGGGAAAGTCGTCTTAGTCGATTTTTGGACCTATACCTGTATCAACTGTATTCGTACCCTTCCTTACCTTCACGACTGGTACGAAAAGTATGCCGATAACGGACTTGTCATCATTGGCGTCCACTCACCGGAATTTGAGTTTGAAAAAAATCCCGATAATCTTGCTCAGGCCATCATCGATTTTGATATTAAATATCCCGTCGTCCAAGACAACAATTTCTCCACTTGGCGCGCGTACAACAACAACTACTGGCCAGCTAAATATCTCATCGACAAAGACGGCGATATTCGCTATACCCACTTTGGTGAAGGTGAATACGATAAAACCGAACAAATAATTCAAGAACTCATATCGGAGATAAGTGGTCAAAAACCAGAAGATCAGATAGCCAACGTCATCTACTCCAACGAGGCTCGTACTCCCGAAATTTATCTTGGTTATGGTAGGGGAGACTCTTTTGCGTCAAGAGATGAAGAAAAAATTCAAAGTTTCAAATTTCCTTCTTCACTAAGCCCCAACCAAGTAGCTTTTTCTGGTAGTTGGTTTGTTGGCCGTGAATATATTGGTGCTCAAATCGGTTCTAGTCTCAAATTGGATTTCAACGCCAAGGATGTCTTTTTGGTTATGAGGTCAACGGATAAACCGGTAAAAATATCTGTCTACGTTGATGACGTTAAGCAATACTTTGGAAAAGATAACCAAGACGGTGAAGTCACTATCGATGTCGACCGCCTCTATCACTTGATCACCATTCCTCAGGCTGGCAGACATATCCTCCGCCTTGAATTTATGGAGGGTGGTGTCGAAGCCTACGCTTTTACTTTTGGATAGTGTGAGTCACTTGGATCTGGAATCTGACTAATTAAGCCAAAAATGGGGGATAATATCACGCGTCCGGATGGTGTTAATGTGATAACTTAAACTATGGAAAAAATATACGACGGTGAATATGGAGAGAAAGTGAGACCATTGCCAGAAAAGTATATGGAAATAGTTGAAAAATGGTTGAGGGTAACTAAAGAAGATCAAGTGTTGGAAATGGGATGTAATCAAGGGACAATGTTAAGTTGGTTAAAAGAACATGCAAGGAATGCTTTTGGAGTCGATATCAATGAAGACGCTTTGTTTAAAGCACAAAATGAAGGAACAGTTGCCAGTGACATTGCACATCTACCTTTTGCTAAAGAATCATTTGACAAAACCATTTCAATACACACACTGGAGCATGTACCAGATCTAAGCTCTGTTTTTCAAGAGATAGATAGAGTAACAAAAAACGGTGGACTGAGTTTGCATTTTTTCCCCAGACCTTGGACGGCGATTAGAGGATTGGATGGTGCTTTACTGGATGCTTTGAAGTCAACCAACAACCCAATTGAGGCATTTAAGTTAGCCAGAAAATATCATGTCCATATTTTGAATCCGGAAAAGATTAAGGAATTTTGTAAAGGCACGAGTTTAAATGTTGTTGAGGAAAAATCCTTTTTAGTAATGGAGGAAGGTGGAATGTCTTGGGGAGTATTGTTGAAAAAAGAATAGAAATATCGATGATTAACGATATTTTGATAGTGAATTCCAATGTGCCTATTGAGAATTCAATATACTCTCAACAAGAGTATCCTTGACAGATCTAAAAGAAGGATTATCCTTTCGATATGTTTCTACGTCAGGGTATCTGATTCCTACCATTTCAGAAAATTTATTTATGTCAGATGATTGCACATAACCCTTAAAAGTCCTTTCGCTATTTAAATATAGATATCCAAAATCATACGATTCATACGAAGAATACTTTGTAACCCTCAAGCAATTTCCGGAAAATACACCTTTCAACTCCAACGTTCCTTCAACAGTTGTGATTACCAATAAACCATTCTCATTATCAGAAATTTCGATCAAATTTTTTCCAATTTCCCAGAACCCAATCCAACTCGTTACTTGTGCGTCAAACATTTTTTCGATATACGCAGTATGGTGTTGGTTTTTTTGGCCACCAATAGTTTCTAGCTTCTTTTTTGTTTCCTCTTCCCCTTTTTTCTTTTCATCTATCGTTCCTAATATTTGTTCTACTCGCGGGTCAACTTTATCATTATTCTTTATTGTTTTTCTAAGTAAATTTGAGGCTTCTTTTATAAGGCCGATTTTTAAATACTGGGAGGCTAAATTACTACTAGCCAATGTGTTATTTTGTTCGCTTGATTTTATATACATCTCCATTGCCAACGATGGCATTTCTTCACCATCAAAGATTACTCCTAAATTATTTAACACAGTGGAATCGTTTTTATTTTTATTTAGGTATATCAAATAATGGTGCAAGGCCAACTGGACTTCTCCAATTTGAGAATATTCATAAGCGCATTTAAATCTGATATCTAAATCATGAGGATTATACTCAAGATATTTTTCGTAATACATTAAACCAAGCCTCCTATTTCCAGAGTCAATAATATGACTTCCAAAGACACTAAATAGCTGATCTTTGTCAGCAGATAACATAATGTGATCCCTAATTCTATCTTCATGATTATGGTTAAGTTGACAACTGCATTTCTCACAAATTTTTGTCAATAATATTAATAAATCAAACAACATTTCATTTTCCGATTCCAGCTTTATTGATTTTTCAATATAGGAATGAGCCAAACCGTATGTTCTACAATCGTAGAAGTATTTAGCTAAAAAATATGAAGGGTATGAGTATTCTGGATATTTTTTTTCTAGAGACTTTAATTCTTCCGGCTTAATAAAATATGCTTCGGCTGAAATTATAGCGATTAAACATTTTCCTTTATTCTTTTTTTTAAGATCAGCAAACAAGCTCTCTAGAGCATTTTTCTTACTATTATCAAGTAAATCTTGTGCCATCCAGCGCAGGAGTCGCAAATTTCCAGAAAGATCCTTCGAAAATTCTCTTATAAATTTAGACCTATCCTCCCCCTTAATAAAGTAATTGAAAACGATGGAACCGTTTTCACTTTTTGATATCGTCCTTTTTGAATTGCTCTCTACTTGCCCTAAAATATTGTCAACCTCACTAATAATTTCATCGACATTTGAAAATCTATTTTCCGGTTCTTTGATAACCATTCTATTGATAAGTCCCTCTTGTATCAATGGAAGATATGGATTGGCCCCAGAAAAAAACTTTGGTAGCTCATCGAGTTCTTCAGCATATGTTTTTCCTTTTCCAGTCATCATAAAATATAAGATTTTCCCAAGAGAATATATATCAGACCGCTCTGTCGCGGCGGATGGATCTTTGTATTGTTCTGGAGAGATAAAAAATCTCGGACCAAGTATTTCGTCGTCTGTGGTGATGTTGTCTTCTTCGGATCTTTCTTTAAATAAGCCTAATCCAAAATCGCTAATTACAATGTTTCTTTGATTTGGATAAAAGAGGATATTTTCGGGTTTAAGGTCTCTATGGATTACTCCCGAATCATGAGCACTCTTGACTCCCACTGCAATTTGTTTAAATAGTCTAAGACACAATTCGACATCATTAAAATAAAAGTTATTATCACTAAGACTACCAAAACTTGAATAATCCATCACATAAAATAAATCTCCCAGTCCATTTGACTTTATTTCTTTTGCATTACTGTCATAAATATTTATAATATTTTCCTTACCTTGTAGCTTCTCAATAATATCTACTTCTTTGCACGCTCTATTTAAGCGCCTCTTATAAATTTTTTTCTTTATGTTCACAATTTTTGCTGCATAAATCAAACCATCTTCAATATTTGTGACTTTATATACGGTACCTTGACCACCTTTGTTGATTTTCTCTCCTAAAACCCATTTTCCATTTAAAGGTTTTGACATAGCAGTATTATATGTCATCACAACATATCAGGTGATATTGAGAAATATTATAGGAAAATCTAGTTTTGCGTTATCTTCCCCTTTTTCTTTTTGAAAGTAATACAACTTAGAATTAATCTCAGTGCAGAAAATTGTCCAACAAATATTATGAAGACCGTATAATAAAAATATGGACTATTCAGAACACGTTGAAAACGCCCAAAATAGTGGGCAAAAAGATTTATTAAAAGAAGCCAAATCAATTTTAAAGACAATTCAAGGAGAGCTTGCTTTTGTGGATACTCTACCAATTCCACTAGTTGGCACAGAAAATTTAAGAGACAAAAAGATAACATTGCTTGATGATCAAGAAACTGTTTTTGGATCTTTCGTTCCAAGACTTCTTGTCGAAACCAATGGCAAAGCTGCTTTTATTTACCATCAAGGACAGACAGCCGAAGAAATAATTGAAGAACTACTAAAAACAAACCCTGATGCGGTTTTAATTGACTACAATTTGGCAAATGGTATAAAAGGGTCAGATTTGGTTAAAATACTTAATAAAAAAGAATTTCCTGGAAAAGTATTTGGCTTTTCTACAGACATGAGAGCAAACATGGCATTCAAAGAAGCAAATGCAGACGGAGTTATTTACAAAGACATAAACAACACTGAATCTCCAATTAGACAACTCTCACAATATTTTTCATAACACCTCACAAAGTGTGATCCCGGCGGGAGTCGAACCCGCGATCTTTTGGATGAGAACCAAATGTCCTAGACCACTAGACGACGGGACCATGTCTGAACCCGTATATTGTACCAAATTAGTGCGTCAATTTGACTTCCCAGGTTCAAAAGTGTAAGATACAACCCGTTAGACCACGAATGTAAGCCTACCGGTATTCCTTATCAAAATAGTCCGCAGTATCCATTTTTTTGGTCAAAACGTCGTTTCCTTTCTTGACATGTGAGAAACATGCCTTATATTTATAATCTGTAATTAAAAATAATATGAACCAACAAAACCAAAGAGTTCAAATGACACCCCTTGGCTATCGCCAGCTTGTCGATGAACTCGAACAACTCGAAAAGACTAGTCTTCCTGAGGCCATCGAACGCCTCTCTAAGGCCCGTGATTTTGGTGATCTCTCTGAGAACGCCGAGTATCATTCTGCCAAAGAGGCTCTCTCCGCCATGGAGGGTCGTGTTGAAGAGCTCAAAGATATCCTTACCAGGGTAACCGTTGTTGATGTCCAAAAAGCCGGACTCGACTCTGTTGGCTTAGGTAGTGTTGTTCATATTGAAGTCAACGGTTCCGTCCACGAATTCACCATCGTTGGTGAGTGGGAAGCCGATCCTGCTGCCAAGAAAATCAGCCACGAATCTCCTCTAGGCAAAGCTCTCTTGGGTAAAAAAGTTGGTGACTCTGTTGAAGTAGAAGCTCCTTCAGGAACTATCTCCTACGCCATCAAAGACGTTAAGTAATCTCTCTCTTTTCGTCATAAAATACTGGTATGAATGAAGAATATCTTTCTGCCGTCAAATCTCAGTTAGACGAAAAAATATTTATCCACTCTCTTGCATTGCAGGCCTGTATGGGTGGACTTTACGATTATTTTTCCTCTAAAAATCTTCTTTCCACAGATGAACCAAAAAAAGATGACTGGCTTCTTGCCGGTCTCATCCACGATATCGATTACTCAGATCCTTTCAAAGAAGAACATCCCAACAAAACTCAAGAAGCTCTCAAAAAATACAACTTGGAAGTATCTGACACAGTTTTGAATATCATCAAAGCCCATGCTCCGGAAAGAACCGGGGTCAAACCCGTCTCCAAAGCCCAATGGTCTCTTTTCTGCACCGACTCTCTCACCGGTCTCATTATGGCCACGGCCTATGTGTACCCCAGTCGTAAAATCATAGATGTCAAACCCAGTTCCATTATCAAAAGATTTCTTAAAGAACCCCGCTTTGCCGCCGGCACCCGTCGTGACGAAGTAATTCTTTGTGAACGCGAGGACGGTCTTAATCTTAAGCTTGATACTTTAGTGGAAATCTGTCTCACCTCCATGCAAA
>Ga0075830_130_pt1 | contig 24884 bp, 30 predicted proteins | sample RifGroD2_FD_67897 | JGI IMG/M metagenome (GOLD analysis project Ga0075830, IMG submission 67897) | Microgenomates (Collierbacteria) bacterium GW2011_GWD2_42_50
TTTGCTCCTGTTGTCCCCTGCCATAGAGTGGTGGCTTTTGATGGTTCTCTGACTGGTTACTCCGCAGGAAATGGAGTGTCGACAAAGATGGAAATGCTTATTGATGAGGGAGTTATATGCCAAGATGGAAAAGTAAATCTTTCGGAGTCTTTGTGGAATGAAAAAAGTGTGTCCTAAAAAAGGCCTTTTTTCTTGAGAACGCCAATGTCGTCTTGAAGATTGGCAAGACGCTTTTCAATATCTTTTAGGGCATTGACGACGTCGTCTTCTTCGGCATCGTCCTCAACATAGTCGTTGGAAATACCCTTGAAGTTTACCTCGAGACTATCAACGTCTTCTTGGATGTCGCCGATGTCTTTTTCAACACCTGCCAGGCTGGTGGTAGTACGATTGACGGTCATCTGAATGAAAATAGCGAGATAGATGGCTTCGAGTGAGACAGCGGTGGTAAGAATGAGGAGAACTTTATCGGTGGGCATCCCAAAAAGTATCAGAATAAAAATGCCGATAAAAAATGCGGTATGGGCGATGATGGACTGAGGGGTACCAATCCAAAAGGTAAGCTTGTGTGAGGCTTGATCGAGGAAAGATGATTTCTTTTTGGGCATTGGTTAATTTTCCCACTAATTGACAAATATATCCAGGCACTAGTTTTAGTGATAGAATATGAAAAATCGCACCCTAAAAGGAGGATACATGAAGTGAAGCAAGCCCTGCAAGCAATTCTGATTTCGACGGATCCGCAAACTCGCCTGGATATAATGTTGGGGCGAAAAAAAATCACGATTCGTGAAGATCATCGAGATTACAAAGTAGGACCAGTGATGATCTGTTGTCACATTGCACCCTGGGCTGTATTGACGAAGATCACCGAGGTTCGTCTTACAACCTTGGCTGATGTTGCCCAGGAAGAATTGGAAGCCGATGGATATATTGATCACCGGGGTATGCTTGATGATCTGAGAGGGTATTATCCCGATATCAACTTTGATTCTCCGGTGACCGTCATCAAATGGGGAGATCTGGATCCAAATAGTTTTTATGCCCAGATCCACAACATCGACTTCTATGCAGAAGTGAACGGGTTGAAAAATACGAACCCAGTTCTCTAAAACAGGGTAAAACAATTGCCAACGAGGAATCGTTGGCTTTTTTTGATTATTTTTCGAGAAAAAGCTCATCAATTGCGCTGATGGCTTGTTTTTGACGCTGTGTCCTACTGCCTTTAACGAGAATATATTTGAGATGAAATTTGTTAAGTTCTTCTATAAATCTTTGGTGCATTTGGTGACGGATATGTTCCCCATCTCTTAGGCCATCCTGAACAAAAGGAATTTCGTCTCCGGTGAGAATGTAGAGACTTTTGTTTTGAGTGTTGGTGATTTCGTCCAATGGAGGATAAAGGTAACCTAAATATCTTTCGAACCAAAGTCGAGTAGCGAAGGCATCGGTGTCGCATATTAGCAATTTATTACTTTTTCTGGCCAAAAGATCTTCAAGGGAGTTTTGAACTAAAGCGATGTGAATAAATTCATCTGCTGTCCAGTTGTTTCCATTTTTAGCGGTTATTTTTCCCTCACTATATGTCCGACCATATTCAGGAGCCCAAGAAGTGTGATAGTGTTTGGCCAGTGATTTGGCAAGGGAAGTTGTACCGGTCGATTCGGCGCCCAGGACGACAATTCTTTTGGCGAAGTAACCCTTGACCGGCTCACTGAGATACTCCCAGTATTTGAAAGGATTAGCACGAACAAGGGTACCGGAAATGGAATATTTTTTACGTTTGATGTCTACCAGGATATGGGTACTACCCAAACTTGTGGCATATGATTGTCCGTACGTTTCTGAGGAAAAGACTGCTTCCGGTACAAATCCGAGCAATTTTTTGGTGATTGAGGCCCAGAGAGGAGAAAGTTTTCGAGGTATTTTTTGTGTCGAAAGACGATAATTCTTGCCGAAGGATAGAGTTCCCTAATCCAACCAGCTCTGATTTCCGGATCAATGTTGTATTTATCGCAGTGACAAACGATGATAGTTAGTTCTTTAACTTGCTTTAAGGCCGTATCGATAAGATATTGGTGTCCTCTATGTAGAGGAAAAAATTTACCAATGACAAGACCTGTTTTAAATTTTTTTGTCATAACTTCGCTGGGTTTTTTGAAAGCATTTAGAAGGAATACAAAATAAAGAAGGGCAAGGAAGATAACTCCTTTTTGATAGTAGAGAAAGACACCAATGATATCGACAATAATCCAGAGATACCAGTTTTCGATTTTTCTCTTGGCAAGATAGATGTTGGCTACAAAACTTGTCGCGGTGGTAAAGGCGTCCATAAAAGGAAAGGAGGCAGCTATAGGGAAGAGTACTGGAAAGATAAGATGAATATTAGACATGAAAAAACTGAGGGAAATAGTAAGAAGAGCAATAGATATTATTCCCAAAGTATTGAATTTTTTTGAGCCGTAACTAACGATCAGTTCGTTTTTGGAATCTTTTTGGTCCCCTTTGGGATGTGTCCACAGCCACCAACCCCAAAATCCAGTAACGAAGTAGTAGAACTGTTCAAATAGGTCGGAGTAAAGTTGGATCTGATAAAAAAGAACTCCATAAAGGATTACACCGGCGATGCCAATCGGCCAAGAGATAACCTTGTTTTTTGCAGAAAGATATACGGACCAACCGGTGAGAATTGTGCCAAAGAACTCCAAGTAACTCATGGGGTAATTTAGGAGAGTGAAGAAGGTGGTATTGATATCAAATAGAGAGAGCCAGTTTGTCATTTATTTGATTATTAATAATTGATTAGTGTATCTTTTACAATATCTATATCTATAAAGACTTTACAACCGTTTAAGGGGAATAACCTAGGGAATTAAAAGATGTCTTCAGGAGGAAGAAATTCTTCGCCGTTTGATTCCTGAGACTTATACTCAGTTTTAAGCCAGAGAACGTAGTCGCAACCGGTGGCTTTTTTCTCTTCTCTGTCCCAACCGGAGGTAGAACATTTTTTCATTTTTTTACCCGCTGCTGTGGTGTAAAGAACGAGAGGTTCACCACATTTGGGACATTTTTCGTCAAGCTTTTCGGTGGTGCCGTTGATCCATTCGACATAGTCACAACCGGTAGCTTTCTTAGCTTCTTTGTCCCACCCACCAGCACTACATTTTTTCATCTTCTTTCCAAAACGAGTAACTTGGAGGACAAGGGGCTGTCCGCACTTAGGACATTTTTCGTCAAGGGTTTGAGGTTCTACCTCAAGCCATTTGACGTAGTCACAGCCATCGGTTTTGTGAGTTTCCGTATTCCAGACACCCGTCGAACAACGTTGAAGTTTACGACCGGTTGGGGTTTCGGTTATTGCTGATAGTGGGGCGCCACATTTGGGACATTTTTCTGATTCCATGGATATTAGGTTAACACATCTTGGTCAAGAAAATAAGGAGGATTAATCGCTGAGGTCTTTAAGAATCTGTTTGACAATTTTATTGGCGGCTTTGCGAATATCATCTTCGATGTCCGGACCGACGTGTTTTTTGAGATAGGAGATGAGTTCTGGGTCATAAGGACGTTCGTGCATTTGAGAAAGAAAAGTGTCGTGATGCTCCGGATTTAGCCTCTCCAGCACGTGGGCAATTATCCCCTGGTACAAAATGTCATCAATCAGTTGAAGGGCTTTGCCTTTTTGATTTTCCGGTTCCGGCTTTTTGCTAATCAAATCAATTATCTCGGTCTTGATTACTAGGTGGTCGAAAAAAAGTGGTGACATATTTTTTAATAATTAACGGGTCCTAAAGGAATTTTGTTTTCCGGATCGTCGACAAATAACATAAGAATAAGACCTTTGCGTGGACCTTTGTTGAGATCCAAGTACTGCATTGTTTCCGGAGAAGCACCAAACTGTTTGCCGGTCCACTCCGCCGGACCAGCGTCACCGATGACACAAACAACAGCACAACGAGCATTTTTCGGAACGCGTACCAGTCTTTGAGCTGGCGATAGTCCGTGTTCCAGTTTTCGAGATATAAAGTTTGGACGACACAGTAGTATTTTTCTTGGAGATAGGTTTTAGTGGAGAAATCACGAGAGTCTTTGGCAAAATATCCAAAGGCACCAAGCCCCGGTGCCATGCCGGCTTCTTGGATCTCATCGTGTTCGGCAAGAGTGTCTCCGGGATAACGTTTGAGATGTTGTTCAAAACCGGTATAACCAATCGTGTGATTTAAAGATTGACCCTCCAATTCAACTTTGACCGGAATGCTGGTGTTTTCAGAGATAAGTTTTTCGACTTTTAAAGCTTGCTCTCCAGTAATTTTGGCTGGTTGGTGGGGAATAATTTCCTGAAGATTACCGAGAACTTTTTGTTGGTTGGAAAGAACCGATTTTATCGGTTCAGAAATTTCCGTGGGAAAGGAGGGAGTTTGAGGCATCGGCATTGCCAAAAGGCTGCCAACCAATCCAGCACCAGCGAGGATACGGCTTGATTTCTGACGAAGATCATAAGCCAGCAAGGTAGACTTGGCAAAAAATTTCTTGGCAGCCGAATTCTTTAGAATTTTATTTCGAAAAGAAGCTGATCTCTTTTCGAGTTTGGCGATGGAGTTTTGTAGATTGCTTTCCGGCATATTTTAGACAAAAACGGAGTTTAACCGTTTGAGAGATTCCTCTTTTCCTAAAATAACAAAACAATCAAAGAGCGGTGGGGTGGCGGTGCGCCCAGAGATGGCGACGCGAAGAGACATGAAAGCCTCTCGGGGTGATAAACCAGAGTCTTTTTGGGCAATGGTGAATTCTTCATGAAGATTTTCGGGGGTGAAGTCCTTGGTATTTTCGATTAGAGAAGTAGCAATCGCGAACCATTTTTTTGTTTCCTCTTCGGTATGGGTTGATTGTTCGAGAACTAATTGTTTGTCGACCTCGGGGGTAGAGAAAAAATACTCGGCTGACGGAACAAAGTCTTTAAGAGTAAACATTCTCTCTTTGGCAATATCGATAATGGAAATAGCCTTGGCTTTTTCACCCTGCCACTCTTGAGGTATAAAGGTCTTTAGTCTATTGAAGAGGTCTTCAGAGTCAAGTTTTTTGATCCACTGACTGTTGAGATAGTTGAGTTTTTGAATATCAAAAATGGCATTTTGTCTCTGTATCCTTTTCTCATCAAAAATTTCAATCATCTGATCCAGAGTAAGTAACTCTGAGTTGTCTTTGTAGGAAAAACCTAAGTAAAAAAGAAAGTTGTTGATGGCTTCCGGAAGATAACCGTCGGCGGCATACTCGAGTACCGACTTGGCACCATGGCGTTTGGATAGTTTGCTTTTGTCTGGACCGAGAAGTAGGGGGACATGGGCAAGTATGGGCGGCTCCCAACCAAATGATTCAAAAAGAAATAGATGGACAGGGGTGGACATCAACCACTCGACGCCACGGAGGACATGACTAATTTTCATAAGGTGGTCGTCGACAACAACGGCAAGGTGATAGGTAGGGATACCGTTGGTTTTCAGCAAAACTTTGTCGTCGCACTCGGCATTAGGTAAGCTGAGTTTTCCCTGAACCAAGTCGTGCCAAGTAGTGAAACCGGTTTCGGGGAGTTTGACTCTTATTACATAGGGGGCACCGGAATCGAGTTTGGCTTTGACTTCGTCGGGAGATAGATTGCGGCAATGACGATCGTACTTGGCATACTGATCGTTTTCGTGAAGTTTTGCTAATCTTTCTTCAGAACAAAAACAGTAGTAGGCGGCTCCCATGTTTACAAGCTCTAAAGCATATTTTTGATATATCTCAAGACGCTCGGTTTGAACATAGGGTCCGTATGGGCCACCAACGACGGGGTCTTCGTCCCGCTTCAATCCAAGGAAGTCGTGAATTTGATAAATTTTTTCGACGGCTTTGGGAACTAGACGATCCTGATCTGTGTCTTCGATACGAAGAATAAACTCGCCGCCGTACTTTTTGGCGAGTAAATAATCAAAGAGAGCGGTTCTGGTATTGCCGATATGAGGCACTCCTGTTGGAGAGGGGGCAATTCTGGTTCTTACGTGCGTATCAGCCATAGTGATAGTATACTTTATTTAGCTTATGGCAACACTAACACAAGCATCGATAACGGCAAGAAAGGTAATCAGATCCGGATTAATTGGTTTTGTGGTAATTACAGTTCTTTGGTATCTCGGAGGAGCTTTGATTAGATATTATCAAACTCTGAACCCGGCTCCCCTACCGAATCCAACTACAGATTTTGGCCAGTTGCCGCCGACCAAAGCTAGTACTGGAACTGCCAACGGGAAGTATTCCAACCTTTGTAGATAGAATGAGAGTTTATACTCAACCAGTTAAAAGGAGCACTTTTACCGATGCCGAAAAGGCAATTGAGACCGCGGCTGCTTTGGGATTTTTATTTAAACCAGAACAAAAATCGGGGTCTAACTATGTCTGGACAAATCAAGATCAACTGAACTCTAGACTAGACATGAATATTATTAGTGGCCATTTTAGTTTGACTAGACAGTGGCAGAATAATCCCGCTCTAGCATCGATGGCTAGCTTTACCTCCGACAAAGCGGTGATTATGGATACGGAAAATTATTTGAGTAGAGTCGGTCTTTTGAATTCGGATATTGTGGGTGTAGAAAAAGTGACTTATCTTAAAGATGATGGAGGAAAACTGGCGGTGGCTTTGTCCTTGTCCGACGCCGACTTTGTTCAGCTGGATTTGTTTAGAAAAAATCTTGACGAAGTGGAGGTAGTTGCCAGTTATCCATTTTACCGAGGCGATCCAAATAAAGGCTTGATCAGAGTTATTGTGTCCGGATCAAAAAATTTGAGCGATAAAATTATCAACCTGAGTTATGGGTATAACAAAATTGATTACACAAAAAATGGGACTTACCCAATAAAAACAGGAGAGGAAGCATGGGCCGAGTTAGAAAGTGGCTCCGGATTTGTTTATCAGGGTGATTCAAAAGCGGCTGAGGTTAAAATCAGACGAGTATTCTTGGGATACTATGACGCGGATGTCAGTACCGGATATGCCATGCCAGTCTATATTTTCTTAGGTGATCAGGGTTTTACGGCTTATGTTTCCGCAGTGGACGAGTCGTGGATTAAGAAGTAGTTTTTATTCCCAAGAATAGTTTTCGAAGACCCAGTTGAACAAAGTTTGCGCTTCTCCAAAACGATCCTTACTGTTTAGTATACTGATGAGCACCGAGTGATTGTCTTTTTCGACAAGAATAACTAAACACTCTCCAGCTTCGGGAGTCCACCCGGTTTTGACACCAAAAATTCCTGGCTGCCCAAGTAGGATGTTGGTAGTTTCCAAGGGATAAATATTTCCCTTGAGGCTTTTTAAGGTAATTTTTTGAGTGGAGACAATTGACGAGAATTGTGGGCGGGCAAGAGCTGCTCTAGCTAAGGCAGTGATATCAAAAGCAGAGGTATAGTGATTTTGACTTTCAACTCCGGAAACATTTACAAAATGAGTATTTTGCAAGTTCATCTCGGTAACTTTTGAGTTCATTCGTGAAATGAAGGCCTGATATCCACCAGGATAATTTTCAGCAAGAGTAACGGCGGCATCGTTTCCCGACGGAACAAGAAGAGCATAAAGCAGATCACTGGCAATAAGCTTGTCTCCTTTGCGTAATTTGACCGTGTTGCCATTGGCACTTTGGCCATTTTTGACCAAAAGAATAGAGTCATCATTGTAATAATCCATGGCAACGAGGGCGGTCATAATCTTAGTGAGGGATGCTGGTTTTAATCTGGTGTGAGCATTTTTTTCGAGTAGTACTTGGCCGGTTTTTAGATCGGTAATATAAATTCCGGAAATATTTTTAGAAACCGGCATCGGAGGTTCACTAACAAAAGCCGCTTTGACATTTGGCTTTTGGCGCGGAGAGGGTGACTTGATTATCGGAACAAAAATAAAGTAGGCAAAAAGACACAATAGGGCAGTGATATTTAGAACCGAGCGAAGATCTGGAAAGATGTTCTTGAGTAATATTTTCATTGGGTCTTCTTAATTTTATACTAGGATGGTTGGTCTTGAACGGCTTTTCTGATCTCTTCTTTGGCCTTGTGGGTCTTAACAAATCTAAGCCAATTTTTGTTTGGTTTTTTCATAATTTTTGACTTTTGAACCTCGATGATGTCACCGCTTTTTAGGGGTTGATCGAGTGAGGCAATACGACCGTTAATTTTGACAGTTTGGATGTAATGGCCCAGGTCCGAGTGGACACCAAAAGCGGAGTTTTCCGGAAGGTCATAGACATCACCGTTGGGGGAAAAAACATAAATGTGCTGAGAAAGTGCGTCCAGTTTGTAATCTTCGAGATTGTCACCGGCAGTACTTACCTGATTTTGCCAACCGGCAAGTTGTTTAACCCAAGACATTTTTTCGGAAATTTTGAAGGCGGTTCCGGCAGTTAATTTTTCATCTGAGGCACCATGGCTTTTGGCATCCGAGTAAGCAAAGTGAGCGGCGGCTCCCAACTCGGCTGTAAGATGCATTTCTTCCGAACGAATTTGGATCTCAACAATATTACCCATGTTGTCAAAAATTTTGGTGTGGATTGACTGATAGCCATTAGGTTTGGGTTGGGCGATGAAGTCGGATATTCCAGCATTGGGAACGGGCTTCCAGTACTGATGAATTATGCCAAGGGCAGAGTAACAACTGGCAGTATCTTCCGTAATGACCCTCACCGCCATGAGATCGTAAATCTTGGAAATATCACGATTGATTTCGGGACGAAGGAGTTTTTTATAGAGACTATATTTTCTTTTTGGTCGACCTTCAACTCTGGCGGCAATACCGTGTTTGACCAACTGCTGACGAAGTTTATTCATGATGCCGGAAACATTTTTTTCGGAGTATTTAAAAAGTATATTCGTCGGGATAAATATAGGGAAAAGCCAGGTCTTCCAGATCTCCTTTTAGACGACCCATACCTAGTCTTTCGGCCAAAGGAGCATAGACTTCCATGGTTTCGATGGCTATCCGTTTTTGTTTGGAAAGGGGAACAGCATCAAGAGTGGAGATATTGTGAAGCCGGTCTGCCAGACGAATAAGGACAACGCGAATATCCTGAGCCATAGCGACAAACATTCTTCTAAGGTTTTCCAGAAACTGTAAGTTTTGACTGCCCCTGAGCTTTACTTTGCCGACACGATTGACACCTTCGATTAGCCTAACAACTTCTTCACCAAAATTTTTCTGGAGTTCTTCGGTGGTGATGCCTGCCATCTCCGGAAGATCATGAAGAAGGGCGGCCTCAAGACTGGCTTGATCAAGGCCCCAACTAGCGAGGATGTGGGCGGTGGAAAGAGGGTGAATAATATAACCCTCCCCTGTTTGACGAATTTGGCCGGCATGATTTTTCTCGGCAAAAAGATAGACTTCTCTAAGTCGGGCTTCGTTTATATCGGCTCTTTTGGTTTTGGCTAGGATTAATAAATCCTCAAAGCTTATTTCCATACGGGTATTTTACCTTGTTTGCCGTGATAAGATTTATGCGTGTATAGAAGGTTTTTATTACCGGACGAATTAATTTTACTTCCTCATGAACTGAAGCGGGTGATGAGTGAGTTTATTGCTGGTGGTTTTGAGATCTATTTGGTTGGTGGTGGTGTCCGAAATATCTTGATGGAAAAAATACCGGAGAACTGCGACCTGACCACAAACGCAACTCCAGAACAAAGTTTGAAAGTTTTGGAAAAATACGACCCGTTTTACAACAATGATTTTGGGACCGTGTCGTACGAAGTGAAGGTTGACGGGAAAAAAGAACTTTATGAGGTGACAACTTATCGATCAGAAAAAGAATACTCTGATTTTCGTCGTCCGGACAATGTGAGCTGGGGTAAAACTTTGGAAGAAGATGTAACTCGTCGAGATTTTACGGTGAATGCTTTGGTGATTGGCCAAAAGGACGGAAAATACGAGTTGATTGATTTGGTCAATGGACTGGAGGACTTTGAAAAAGGTTTAATTCGGGCGGTAGGAAACCCCGAAAAACGCTTTGGGGAAGATGCTTTGAGAATGATGAGGGCAATTCGCTTTGCGGCCAGACTGGGGTTTGTGATCGAAGAAGAGACATTAAAGGCGATTACCATAAAAGCACCTCTTCTTGAAAAGATAAGTAAAGAGAGGGTTCGCGATGAACTTTTGAAAATTATCGGCTCGAACTATCCGGCGGATGGAGTGTCTCTTTTGATTTCGACCGGATTAATGGAGCAGATAATGCCTGAGGTATTAGAGGGACGTGGAGTGACGCAGGGGGGGCACCATACATTGACTGTCCTGGATCATATGATCGAGTGTTTACGAAACAGTTCTTCACCGGATCCGATTGTACGCTTTGCCACTTTTATCCATGATGTAGGAAAACCAAGAAGTCAAAGATACAAGTGTCGAAAGTGTGGAAAAATGTTTAGAGATCTGGCCGAAGAGATGACGATGTGCGCAAACTGTGGTTTTGAACAGCCGACAAGAGGAATGATTACCTTTTATGGACATGAGGTGATCGGTGCCAGAATGGCGAAAGAAATATGTGACAGGCTGAGATTTACAAACAAACAGACGGAAAAAATCGTGACTCTGGTGAGAATGCACATGTTTGCATATCAACCGGAGATGACGGACGCGGCCATTCGAAGAATCATTAGAAAAGTGGGCAAGGAAAATATTGCCGACATGGTGCTTTTACGTATTGCCGACCGAAAAGGAAGCGGAAGCAAAACTACCAGCTGGAGATTTATGGAGTTGCAGAAGCGAATTGGGGAACAACTTTTTGAACCAATGGAAATAAATGATATGGCGGTTAATGGACGGGACGTGATGGAGGTATTAAATGTTTCCCCCGGTCCAGTCATTGGTAAAGTACTGAAGGAATTATTTGAGGAAGTTTTGGAAGACACGAGTAAAAACAACAAGGAGTATCTACTTTCACGAATTAAAGAGGTAGCTAAAGAATAGCTTACCTATTTTTGGCAAAAATATTGTTCCAGACGATAAGAAGCGGGGCGGCAGTAAAGGTGGATGAATAAGTGCCGGTAACTGTTCCGATAAGAAGAGCCAGAGAGAAGAATTTGGTAGTTTCTCCACCAATAAGGAAAAGGGCAATAAGCATGAAAATAATGGTGAGGGAGTTGTTTAATGAACGGACCATGGTCTCGGTGACGGCTTGATTAACCAAAGTAACGTATTCAATTCCTTTATTTTTATGGGAAAGCTCACGAATACGGTCGAAGACAACAATCGTGTCGTGGACGGAGAAGGAAAGTATGGTAAGAACGGCGGTGACAAAAAGAAGGTCAATCTCTACCCCAAAAAAGTGCCCGAGAAGACTGAAACTCCCCAGAAGAACGATCGTGTCGTGAAACATGGCAATAAGGGCGCAAACACCGTATTTGAGCTGTTTGAAGGCGAAGCTGATATAGAGAAGAAGCATTACACTGGCGATAATCAACGCGCTGATAGTCTTTTTGATGGTTTCTTTTCCGAGAGCGGCACCAATACTTTCGAAACCGGTAATTTTGATTTCGGGGTTGTCTTTTTTTAGGGTATCAATGGCTTTCTGGGCGGTGTCTTGAGAAATATTTTTAGTTTTTAGGGTGACGGAGTTTGGGGTCGAGTCTTCAAGAGATGGTGTGTATTCTTCAAAAGATTGAAGAATAATATCGGGTGAAGATATTGTGTTTTCAATAGTAAGCCGAGTACCACCGGTAAACTCGATAGAGGGTTTAAATCCGTAACGGACAAGAGAATAAATTCCCGGAACAATGATAAGAGAAGAAATCAAAAAGTAGATAGAGAGGTGCTTCATCCAGTTCATATTATTTAGATTTTTGTTTTTTGATTTCTAAAGTTTTACCTTTATAAAAAAGGCGGAGGAGATTTCTCGTGACTACAATACCGGTAAAAAGAGAGATTAAAATACCAAGAATAAGGGTTAGAGCAAATCCACGAACGGCTCCGGAGGTATTCAAAAAATTCCAGTTTAACGGATTAAAAAGAATAAAACCGGTGATGATGGTGGCCGTGTTGGCGTCTTTAATACTGTCCCAAGCGCGACCGAAGGCAAGTTCAAGGGCAACAGGCCAGGTGCGACCTGCCCTGATCTCTTCTTTGTAGCGCTCAAAAACGAGAATGTTGGAGTCGACGGCCATACCGACGGAAAGTAAGAAACCGGCAATGCCAGGAAGACTGAGGAAAACCGAGAAAAGTTTGTAAAGGGTGAGAGTAAATAAACCGTAGAGGACCAAACCAATGGAAGCAATGAGCCCCATCCAGCCGTAGTTACCAATCATGAAGAGGACAACCATAGAAAGGCCAATGACTCCGGCAGTGATACTTTTCTCGATGGAGTCCGCACCTAAGGTAGCGGGGATGTTTTTTTGGCTTAAGACGCTGACCGGAACAGGAAGAGCGCCGGCGTTTAGCTGAACTGCTAAAGCCTTGGCTTCGTCAATGGAGTTGCTCCCTGTTATTTGAGCTCTGCCATCCGGAATTTCAACCTGAACCGTGGGCATAGTAACAGGATAATCGTCAAGAAGAATAGCTATTTGTTTACCGATGTTTTCTTTGGTGAGTTTAGCAAACTTGGCCTTACCGGAGTCTTTGAAGACAATATCAACTACCGGCTGACCATTAGAGGAATCGAAAGTTGCCGTCGCTCGAGCAAGATCGGCACCGGTCAGATCCGTTAGGACAAAGTCCGAGAGAGTGGCGGCATCGGTTGCGGTTTTACCTTCGATGTAGACAGGAAGAGCAAACTCCATCTTGGCTGTTTGACCAATAAGGGCAAGCGCTTGCTCCGGGTTGGAGATGCCGGGAAGCTCAAGAATGAGGCGATAATCATTGCCAGAAATAGCGGTTTTTATGCCGGATTCGGAGACCCCAAAAAAGTCAATACGTCGTCCGATGTTGGTTTTGAGTGATTCTAGCGCTGTAATGCGATCTTCCGATTTGATTTCCTGCATGTCGGCAGTGAGAGTAACCTGGAGACCTCCTTTGATATCAAGGCCTTGTTTTAACTCGATTTCTTGGGAAAGATCGAGGCTGCCAATTTTGAAATTAAGGCGTGGAACGGAGAAATTAAAGATTTTGGCTGGAAGAACTAGATACAGAGAAAGAAGACTGATGGCGCAGATAAAGATAAAGACCTTTTGGGGTTTTGAAAGAGTCATATGAATAAGTTATAGATGTTTTTTGTTTCTGGCGTGAGGAGAAAGACCGAGACTTAACTGATGGCTGTCGACAAAATCAATCGCAAGAGAGTTATTTAACTCTCTTTTGACATCAACCTGATCACCAGGTTTTAAAGAAAGGTCTTTCACCAGATTTGAAGGAATGGTAATTCCAAGTGAGTTGCCAACTTTGAGAATTTTTTGGATAGCCATTAGCCTAGTAACTGGATTTCGTCTCCGATGAGAGTGACACGGGGCTGAAGGAGAACTTTGATAATAAAGGGATCTTGATGACTTTTTCGATAGTTGAACTCGTCTTCAGTCATACAGGAGTAATTTATTTCGGTGTTTAGCAGTTTCTCGGCGGATTTTACCAGGATAGCGACTTGGGGCATAATAATTTTGCCGATAATCATGAGATCAACTTCTTCCGGATCCCGCTTTAGACCACGAGCAAGTTTTTGGGAGATGAAAGAAAATTTAACAAAACCAAGTTTACTTTTGTTTTTGAGGACAAGTTTGATTTGGAAACTAAGTTTGAAAGCTCCGGGTAGATAGAAAAGGTAGTCTTAACGGAGTAGTAAAGGCGGTTACCACGTTTTTCGCTTTTGAGAAGACCGGCTTTTTGGAGATGGTCGAGTTCGCGCCTGACCGCATTAATCTCTTCTTTAGTAGCTCTGGTTAACTCACGAACATAAAACATGTTTTTGGAGTCCGAAAGAAAGATCTTTAGGAGCTTAACTCTTACCTTGGAAATGATTAAGTCTGATAATTTGGCCATATATTTGGGGCAGGCCTAATATCCTTAATTGTATACGACTTTGTTGCCAATGGGTAATATTTCTACCCAGATATCTTTGCCGGCTTTGTCGGTAAAGATGGTGCGATCTTTCTGTTTGGCTTTTTTCCAAGTAACTTCTACCGCTACGCCATTCTGGAAGACGTAACCAGTTCCGGAACCGATGATATCGTAGTACAGGTGTTTACCATAGTCGCCGAGTTCGGTTTCTTTGGCAAACTGGACGATGACGTTTGAGGCAGATAATTGCTGTTTGGTGTCGAGATCGGTGTGGGCTGTACCACCATTGAAACGGAGATAGGTTTTACTCACGGAGTCATATTTCCACTCAACGGAAAACTCGGAATAGTTTTTCCAGAACTCAAACTTAACATCGGTTGCCGGAGTTCCGGAAACGACTAAGTCCGAATTAGTTTTCCACGCCGTGAATCCTGACAGCCAGGGTTTGTCGTTGGGCATTTTGGCAGTGTAACCTCTTTTTTCGGCTTCTTTCCAAGCATAAGGTAAGTAACCGACATAAGTGTGTTCGGTGGCGATTGTGGCGGCAGTACCAAGTCTGTCGTAGTCTCTTTTCATGACAGGGATGCCGATGTCTCCGATGGTGTCAAAATCATTACCACCTGGTTTTCTCCAGCCAAGTTTAGCGAGCTCTTCTATGGCAAAAGCTTTGGGGTTAGAAACACATTGACCGGAAGCTTCGTCACGTCCGCAGTTGGCACCGCCAACGTGCATATAGATAGGGGTGTTGTACTCGGTAGCAAGATTTACAAAATAAATACGGGCAGATCTGACTGGAGCAACTCTCATGGTGTCGGATTGTGCACCGCAGTAAAAGACACCCATAAAACGAGTAATACCACCTTCGGCAACAGCTTCGTAAACAATATCGGCCGAAGATAAACCGGATTGAGGTCTGACTGAAGCGTCATTTTCGATCATAGCCAAAATGGGGCGACGTGTTTCCCAGAGAGCTTTTTCGGATTTACTGTAGAGCTTGCCATTTAAAGGACAGGCTTCGGTTTTGGGTTCGTTGGCAAATTGGCCAAAACCGGTGGATTTTATGCCAGTTTCTTCTTCTATCTTGGGAGAGATCAAAACTCCGCCTGAAGCAGGTACGATGGCATAAGCAACTCCTCCGGAGACCAGAAAAGTGACTATCAGACCAATAATTGTTTTGAGGGAGAATAATTTTACTGAGGACATGAATTATTTTAAAGCTTGTTTGATAACTTCTTGTTCTTCGCTACTTAAAGTTTGAGCACTGACTTTGCCACCGTGGACTTTTTTGGCATAAAGGCGCGTATTTTCGCGACTATGTAATGAGCTTATCATAATACCGTCCCCCAAGTCATCCAAAAGGGCTGCCGTAAAGCTTTGATCTCCGCCGGTATCGGTGAAAGGGTTATAGCGTTTGAATCCAATTTTTTGAAGATGTTTTTTGTTTTCGTTAATTTCATAGTTTAGCTTTTCAGTGAGGAGCTCAATATCTTTGGCGTTTCTCTCCGAAGTTGAAATTAGGTGATTGAGAGAAGAGATAAGATCTTTTTTGGAAACATTAGCCGTAAGATTTTTGTAGTGAAGAAGCATCCTGGTCAACAGGACGGTAATGATAACTAGCCATAAGGCAACTGCCCCGTAAATATAAATTGTTGGTATCATAGACATATTAAGTTTACTATACTCGACCCATGTCCAAACAAAGAAAAACTAGAAAAGAAAAAGTCAGAAGTGAGATTCGCCAAAAAGAGCGTGAGTCGTTTCAGGTTAAGGCTGAATGGCTTCAAACAGGCACAAAAAGCACTAAAACGGCAGTTGTTCTGGGAGAAACTGGAAAAAGATTCTTGAGATTGGACTTGACAAAGACTTTTCTTCTATCTATGCTTGTGCTAGCCTTGGAGTTAGCTTTGTGGCAGTATTTATCAAGGCACTAACAAAAAGAAAGGGGGTGAACCAAGAAAATGCAGATCTATTGTGTAAAATGTAGAGCCAAAAGAGACGTTACCGAATTCGAAAGAGTTACTATGAAAAATGGTAAACCAGCCGTAAAAGCTGTTTGTCCAGTTTGTGGCACCAAAATGTTCAAAATCGGCGCTAAGTAAAAGCCGTCTTAAAACCCAAGAGAGAGAAATCTACCTTGGGTTTTTTGCTGAAAAAAGAGGTTATTTCTTTTTAAGATTTTTGTACCAACTTTCAAGGAGAGACTTGATCAGGTCTTTTGATCCAAGGCCTAGACTAATACCAATACCCAAGGCCAGAGCGGCGATAAAGCCGGTGAAGGTCGTCTCGATGAAAAAACGAGCAATACCAAGCTGGGAGATGGCGGCTAGAATAAAGAGGGTTAGAGTGGCGTAGCTAACTATCTTGCCAACCAAGCGGGAAAAGGCGGGGTCTTGAGAACCAAGAGAGCCTTTGACCATCTTTTCCAAGAAACCGGCAATAAAAATACCAACAGCGAGGATAATAATGGCAGCTACAAGAGTAGGAATTCCCAGGATGATGTTGTTGAGGAACTCACTGACTGAAGTAAGACCAAGAATATTGATACTGGCGATGAAAAACAGAATGATGACTAACCAGTGAATAATCTCACCTATAATAATCTCAATTTTTTGAGTCATTTGGGCGTTTTTAAAAAACTCTTTGACGGCAGAATTTTTGATGTGTCCTCCAAGTTTGGTGAGATTGACAAGTTTGATGGTGAGGGTTTTTAACCAACCGGCGAGAATAAGACCCAGTAAAAACAAGACAATGGCTCCCAAGAGGCTGGGAATAAAGCTAACGATACCAACCAAAACTTGGTTGAAGGCGTAAACGAGAGAGGTCTCAAAAGAATAAAAAACACTTGTGTTCATATGTCTATCTTATAGAGAATTTTTGTTTTGTCAACAAAAGGTCTTGGAGAACACCGAGTTGTGCAATACTATGGGTTTTACTATATAATAGTAGTACTCCCGGGTGCTGGTGAGGAATGCCCTACCGCAAGGTGGGGAGGAAAGTCCGGACAGCTAAAAGATAGGGTGGCCGAGGAAACTCGGTTCTTCTCGAGGTAACTCGAGAAGCGCGATAGGGCCACAGAGACGAATAAAGGTGAAACGCTCTTGGATACAAGAGATTGCTTAGAAGTAATTCTAAGCAAGTGGTAACCCGCCCCGCTGCAATCGACGAATTGGGATTAAGGTATCTTTTCCGTCCCAGAAGTCTCGAGCATTAGATAGATGTTCCTCCTAGACAGAATCCGGCTTACTATGACCCGGGAGTCCCGAAAGGGTTAATGAATCTCAGGAATGTTGGTGGTTTTGTTTACTTTAATGTGGGCGAGAATCACTCTGGCCGATAAGACAACGGGGAGCGAAAGGACGGCAAGTATTGGTCCGCCAAGCTTTAAACCAATCATGATGGCAAGAAGAGTAATTATCGGGTTTAGACCAGTGGCTTTTTGCATTACCTTGGGAACAATGAAGTTGTTTTCCAACTGCTGAACAATGATTGAGACGACTAGAGCACCAATTCCATGAGCGGGAGAGATCGAAAAACCGACAAGAACGGCGGGAATGGTCGCAATCGTGGGACCGACATTAGGAACCAACTCCAAAATACCGGCGATAACACCAAGAGCAATTGCATATGGTAGGCCAACAATGATGTAACCTAGATAACTTAAGACACCAACAATGAGCATTAAAAGAATTTCCCCCCGAATCCAACGTCCAATTTCGACTTCAAGTTTTTCGACAATTTGATAGTACTGATTACCTTTCTCGGACCACCAAAAAGTGAAGTAGCCTTTTAACTTATGCATCTCCTGAATCATGTAATAGCTGAGAACGATGACGGCGAAAATAGTGAGAAAACCGGAAAAGGTATCCGCGGCAATTTTGAAAACTTGGTTGGGAACTTGATAGATTTGAGTTGAAAATGAGTTGACGTCGAATTTTATGGGGCTAACAGTTTCAACAAGGGCGGGAAGTTTTTGAATGAACTGCTCTGTTTGGCTGAATAAAGGGGTGGCTACAGAAACCGCCAAAGTAATAATTAAACCAAAGAAAGTGAGAAGGATGACCATCGCGGAGAGCCCCCTCTTGATCTTAAATTTTTCGAACCAGTCGACAAGCGGACAGATGGCTAAAGTGATCAAAATTGCCGAAAAAATCAAAACAACTATATCTAGAAGCTGGACGATACTAAAAACAATGGCGAGGGAAAATAAAACCCAGATAATACTGGCAATGGAAAGGTCGAAGATGATACGTCTTTTTTTAAGCATTTTATTGATATATTTTTTTCAACTGACTAACTAGCAAGTCAGTACTTTTATCATACCAAACAATACCTGGTTGTTTTTTAAACCAGACAATTTGTCTTCGGGAGTAATCTGTTTCAGCATTGGTCCACTCCTCAATTAACTGTTTTTGGGAGAGCTTTCCTTCCAAGAAAGAGATTATTTGTGAAACGCCCAGACTAGTGTAGATGGCTAGACTTCTATCGGGATATTTTTTAAGTAAAGCCCTGACTTCATCGATGGCTCCCTGCTCGATTCTTTCCAGGACACGATGGTGAATACTGGCTTTTAGAGTGTCTTTATCCGGAAGTAGTCCGATCCAGTAAAACGAGGTATCTTCGGTGGAAATATTAATATTAGGCGCGACGGTTTTTGATCGTGATATTTCGATATACCGAATCAGTCGCCGTGGGTTCATTAAATCGGAGCGGTTAAGAGACGAGAATTTTTCAAGACTTTCTCTTTGGAGTAATTTTTGGAGTTTTTCAAGAGGTAGCTTTTCCAACTCTTCACGAAGAAGAAGGTTCGGTGGAATAGAGATGTTGGAAAGATTTTGAGTAAGAGCCTTTAAGTAGAGTCCGGTACCACCCACAATAATTAAGGGGGTGTTTGATGATTTTGAATTTTTGATTAGTGTTTGCGAGTAACGAACAAAGTCGGCGAGGTTGGCTCGTGGCCAAATACTTTTATTCCCGACGGAAGGTCTAGAGGAATGTCTTTGCCGGTGATTAGATCAAGGTCTTGGTATACCTGTCTTGAATCAACGGATAGGATGTTGGCTTTTTTTAACTCTTTGGCCAATTGAAGAGCCAAATCTGTTTTACCCGAGGCGGTCGGACCGCAGATAACAATTATTTTTTGTTTATTATTCCTCATATTTAGGGAATTAGAGGTCGATTCGCCAAGTTGTCTTTGTTAGCTATTTGATCGAGGATTTCCCATCTTTCTTTTTTTACTTTGGCCGGAACATCGTCGGGGTAGAGTTTGAAGGAAGCGGTTCCTGGGCGAGGAGAATATCTGGCAACAAAGGCGACCTTAAACCCGACTTTCCTGACCAGATCCAAAGTATCCTGAAAATCCGCATCGGTTTCACCGGGAAAGCCAACAATGATGCTTTTGCCCTAATTCTTTCAACCAGGGATAGATATGACTCTCTGGTATATCCCCGATTCATTAGTTTTAGAACTCGGTTGCTTCCGGATTGAACCGGAAGATGAATAAAGCGATCAATTTTGGGATTAGCGGCGATTTCCTCAATCAACTCGTCCCAAAAATCCCAAGGATTACTGGTGAAAAAGGTAATTTTTTCGACTCCTGAAATTTGACTAATTTTTTGGAGTAGTAAAACAAAGGGGGGTGTGGTTGTTGGTTTTTGATACTGAGACTCGTTACTGGGAATAGAACTCGCTGAAAAATTTTCTTTATCCATATAAAGTTTGCGAAGATTTATCCCTGATTTTTCCAAACCATATGAGTTGACGTTTTGACCCAGGAGATTGATGGTTTTGTAACCTTCTTTAGCGAGACTCTCTACCTCTTTGAGAATGTCATCCATGGAGCGTGATCTTTCTCTACCTCTGGAAAACGGAACAATACAGTAAGTGCAGAACGAGTTGCAACCGGTAGAAATTGGGACCCAAGCGTTGTCTTTATCTTTCCTAATGGCTTTTTGATTGAAACCAACTTCGGCTATGGGAAGAATTTCGTCTACTTCCGGAAGAAGATCTCTGATTTCTTTTTCATTGAAGTGAAGCATGCAACCGGTGAGAATTACTTTGGGTTTGGGTTTGCCGGTTTCGTTAATGTATTTCGTCAAATTAAGGAGAAAGCCACGAACCCTGTCTTCGGCCGACTGACGGACAGAACAAGTGTTGAGAACAATTTCATCCGCCTCTTTCCACTCAAGAGTCTCTTGATAACCTCTGGAGGAGTAATCACCAAGGATTCTTTCGGAGTCGGATTTGTTTGCCTGACAACCGAAAGTTTTGATGAAAACGGACGGCATTACCAAACCTTCTTTTTTAATGGCTTACCGACATGAAAATTGATGACTTTGTGACCTTTGACGACCTGTCTTTTACCTTCATTACCAAAAGGAACAACTTGTTTGTCATCAACTTTTCCTACATAAAAAGTACCGAAACCGGAAATGACTACTTTTTCTCCTTTGCCGAGTGCAACAATAGATTCTTCGAAAAATGTATCAACAGTTTCTTTAACTGCCTTCTTGGTCAAGTGTACCTTTTTGGACACTATGCCGATGAGTGTTTGTTTGGTCATATTTTTTCACCCCCTTAAGGTGATTGGGCAGCAAAGTATTAATTAATTTAGCTGATGTTACCACCAAAAGAACGGTTTATGCAAGTCTAACTTGCAATTTCAGCAGCTCGAGTTTCGCGAATAACGTTGACCTTGACGGTTCCGGGAAAGGTCATGGTTGAACGAATCTCGTCGCGAATGGCTTGAGCCAGAATTGACAACTGATCATCACCGGCTTTGCCGGGGTTAACGATGACACGGATTTCACGACCGGCTGAGATAGCATAAGCATCTTCAACTTCAGGATGTTTTTTAGCAATTTCTTCAAGTTGTTTAATTCTTTTACCGTATTCTTCGGTGTTTTCATGGCGGGCGCCGGGACGACTACCAGAGATAGCATCCGAGATATAAACAAGCATGGACTCAACGGAGCTGAATTCCTCGTCCTCGTGATGTTGAGCGACACAGTCTATGGCTGCTTGAGGAAGGTTGTATTTTTTAAGATAATTGACGCCTAACTCAACATGATTTCCTTCTCCTTCAATAACCTTACCAATATCGTGAAGAAGACAGCCAAGACGAATAGTGTCGATGTTGGCTCCTACTTCGTTTCCGAGTTTGATACCGATTCTGGTTTCTTCGAGAGTGTGGCTAATCATGTTCTGGCCATAGGAAGTGCGGAATTTAAAACGGCCCAGGACAGCAATGACGTCACGGGGCATGTTGTAAACACCGACGGCGTGACAAAGTTTCTGACCTTCCTGGAACATTAGTTGTTCAACGTCGCGACGAGCTCTGTCAAAATACTCTTCAATGCGAGCGGGGTGAATGCGACCGTCTTTAATTAAACGAATTAGAGTTACACGGGCGATTTCACGCCTTATCGGATCAAAACTACTAAGTTTTACCTCGTCAGGAGCGTCATCCATGGAAACATCACAGCCCGAGACTTTTTCGAAAATACGAATATTTCGTCCGTCCTTGCCGATAATACGACCCTTGGTTTCTTCATCCGGGATGGGAACGGTAGAAATAGTGTACTCGGCTACATAGTCGGTAGCCCCGGCGCGCATGGAGTCAACAAGTATTTCCCTGGCGACATCTTCGGCTTCGATTTTGGCTTTTTCTTCAGTTTCTTTGATAATTCTGGCAATTTCTTGCGAAGAACCCTTTTCTACTTGAGCCAGTAGTTCTTTTTTAGCCTGTTCCGTAGTTAGAGAAGCAATCTTTTCCAGTTTTTTGGCCATGGCAGTTTCCTCTTCGGCGATTTTGGCTTTCATCTCTTCAGCTTGCTTTTGCTGTGCCTCTAGTGTAAGTTTTTCTTTTCTGACCTGATCTTCTAGAGTTTGCAGACCTTGCTGTTTTTGAGCTAGGGCTTTGACTCTAATTTCGATATCTTCAAGCTGAATTCGAGTGTCTTTGAGAGCTTGATCTTTGAGTTTGAAGGCTTCGTCTTTGGCGGCAAGAATGATCTCTCTGGCCTGGTTTTGGGCTTGGGCTTGAGCCTGGGCAATAATGGCGGCAGTGTCGACCGAAGGAGTGGCGACTTTGGGCTCGTCTTTTTTAAGAGCAACTGTCTCTGAAGGGGTAGTTTTTGGAGTAGATGTAGATGAAGAAGGGGTCGAGGAGGCCTTAAAAAGATTGGTTTTAAAAATTGATAGTAATGACATCGGTTTATAAAAAATATTAAACCTAGTCTAAGAGAAACCCAGGGAAACCACGCAAACTCAGCCGCGGAGCGACTGAGTTATATTTAGATTGGTGTTGCTTATATCGAACATTGCGTAATTTTAAGAGTGACTTCTTAGATTAGTAACCATATTTTAGTCTTCAATGTACTCTGAGTCAAATAGTTTATTTATGGCGGAGGAACTGAAACCTCGGGCATAGAGCTTGGAGGTAATCTTGTACTTGTCTAGTTTTGGGTATTTGAGGGTATATTTTTTGATGGCTGCGACTTGTTTGGCGATACTTGCTTCTTCCAAGGCGAGCTCAATTACTTCCCTATTTAGCTTCATTCTGCCTAGTTTGAGACTAATTATTCTGGGGCCGTAACACTTGTCCAGCTGACGTCTAGCAAAAGCCTGGGCAAGATAGGGATCATCGAGGTAGCCGCTCTTTTTTAGATCTTTTAGGATGTCTGTAATTACCTTCGATGCATTTTCAAACTTGAGCTTTTTGGATCTTAAAACAAGTTTTTGACGAATTGTTTCCTCAAAATATGGTCTTCGGCTAAGACAAAAGGCCGCGTATTTTATAAGACTAGCTCTGATCTCACTTGGTGATAGTTGCTCCGGCATTGACTTTGGCAACGACTTCTTTCTTGATTTTTTCAATCATTTCCGGTTTTTCGGCAAGAATGGCTTTAGCAGCCTCTCTTCCTTGGGCAATGGTTTCGCCGTTGTATTTTAGGAAAGCACCAGCTTTTTCGATAATTTCGTAAGCGATGGCGGTGTCCAGGAGATCACCCAACTTACTGATACCACCGATATTAAGAATATCGAACTCGGCTGACCTGAAAGGGGAAGCTACTTTGTTTTTGACGATTTTGGCACGATGACGGGAGCCAACAATTTCTTCACCTTCTTGGATATTGCCAATTTTGCGCATGTCGATACGAATCGAAGCATAAAATTTGAGAGCTTTTCCTCCGGTGGTCACTTCTGGATTACCGAACATGACGCCGATTTTGTCGCGAAGTTGATTGGTAAAAATGACGATACACTTACTCTTGGAAATGGCGCCGGTAATCTTTCTTAGAGCTTGACTCATGAGTCTGGCCTGCATACCCATGGAAGCGTCCCCCATTTCGCCTTCAATTTCGGCTTTGGGAACAAGGGCGGCGACAGAGTCGATGACGACAACATCAACACCACCTGAACGAATGAGGGTTTCGGCAATTTCAAGAGCCTGTTCGCCATTGTCCGGCTGGGAAAGTAAGAGGCTGTCCAGATCAACCCCAATGGACTTGGCTCTGGTAGGATCGACAGCGTGTTCGGCATCGATGAAGGCGGCTACTCCGCCCGCCTTTTGGGCTTCGGAAATAACGTGGAGAGCGAGCGTGGTTTTACCTGAGGCTTCTGGACCGTAGATTTCGATAATTCTTCCTTTAGGAAAGCCACCTACACCGAGAGCAAGATCGAGACTGATTGAACCAGAAGAAATGACTGGGATTTTTTCATTGATTTTGTCTGACCCCATGCGCATGATGGCGCCCTCACCATATTGCTTGGTGATTTGCTGCATAGCAATCTTGACAGCGGTTAGACGATCGTCATTGTTACTTACTTGGACAACTTTGGCTTTCTCTTCTTTTGCTTTTTTGGGCATAAACTTTCGGGTTTTTTACTAATCTAAATCCATTATAGATATCTTGTGTTTTTTTGCAAGATGTTTAATTTATTTTGAAGGCGATTGTGCGGAAATAGATCACTCAGAAATAGACTTATTAGGCACAGTTTATATTCTTTGGCTTTTTGGAGTTTTGTTTTCATCAGACTGTCATAGTTTTTAAGTTGGCCACAAAGTCCAAACAATTCAATCCCATGAACGGTCGAATTTATTATGACAAAAATTACATTCTACCTTAATAAAACTCATGATTTATTTAACCAAATTTTACCCGAAACATCAAGAGTGAAAACTGTTCTTTATGTTATAATTCAGTCCGTTCGGGGTATAGTATAACGGTAGTATCTACGGCTGGGGGTCGTAGGGCCTGAGATCGTCACTCAGTACCCCGACTAAAAGTGAATCGTGTTCCCTGTTGGTATACTCAGTGACATGAATCGTTTTTTTGAAAAAGTATTTGTATTTAAGTTTGTTTTTGTTGTCCGGGAAAAACGTATTTTAAATTCTGGCTATGCCGAAGGGGTGTTTAGTCTCAATGGCGGTGTTTATTTAAACTTGGTTACCTGTGATGGGGTTTGGGATTTGAATAAAAAAAGTTATAACAAACGTCTGGTGGTTTTTACTGAAGGATTACGAATCTGGTTTAATATTTTGCCTCTGGTAATTTAGATTTATGATGATATATTTTCTTTAAATGAATAAGGAAGTTGAATACTACCCTCCGTGTGAAGCTCCGGTTCATAACGGGTCATGTGATGGCGTTGGTAATACGATAGATCACTTTACTCCAAGATGTATTGGGAAACTCTGGGGGTGGAGTAATGAACAAATAAATGCGGAGGAAAATATTCAACATCTTTCCGAACCGTGCCATAGAGACAAGGACAGAACAACTGAGGCAAGACTTCTTTTAGCAAGAAAACAGTTAAAGGGCGTGTACATTAGTCTGGAGTATTATCTGACGGTGGAAGATCCAAATTTTATTCATAACGAAAAACCTCGGAA
>Ga0075830_126_pt1 | contig 20017 bp, 19 predicted proteins | sample RifGroD2_FD_67897 | JGI IMG/M metagenome (GOLD analysis project Ga0075830, IMG submission 67897) | Microgenomates (Collierbacteria) bacterium GW2011_GWD2_42_50
TGGAGGAAAGGACTCAACACAAGAGGAGTTTTTCCATACTTTTAATGAACTAACAAATAAGTCGGCACAGATTGTGATGACATCTGATCGTAAACCTCAGGACATCGAAGGTTTAGAGGATAGATTGAAAAGTAGATTTTTGGGAGGAATGGCCGTAGATATCGGTTTACCGGACTACGAAATGAGATTGGCAATCTTAAGACAAAAAGCTCAGGAAATTAAAGTCGAAGTTGAGGATGGAGCCTATGAATTAATGGCAAATAACTTTAATACTAATGCTCGAGAACTTGAAGGTACTTTTGTAAAGTTGGCGGTTGGAGCAAGTCTGGAAGAGGGAGTACTGACGAAGGAAATGGTGCAACAAACAATGGGACTGCCGGCGAGTTTTATACTATTAAGGTAGTATCAACAGTGGCTAAATATTTTGATTACAGAAATAAAGATTTATTGGGAACAAGCAGAAAAGCCGATTTGGTGGTGGCCCGCCACATTGCCATGTTTTTATTACGTGATACCTTAAATATTCAGTTGGAGAAAGTGGGGGAGATTATGGGTGGAAGAGATCATACCACCGTGATGCACGCAGTCGAAAAAATGAAGATTGAAGTAAACAAAAATGCCGATGTAAGGCGAAAAGTAACAGCCATTAAACAGGCGTTATACACTTAGGTATCCACATTTTATCCCCAACACGTGGATAACTTGGAAAAAAGTGGATTAATAAGATTAAATTAAAAATTAGTGTTGATAAGGGAGTAAAGTTATCCCGAAAATTATCAACAAAAAAAATGAGTTGTTCTGAAAATAATAGTCTTTAAAAATAGATAATTGTTGCAAAAATACGGATATAACAAATAACAAGAAAGACAGGCGATGAGCAAAGCTATAATCAACAAATCAACAGACATTACTACTACTGTTACTATTTTAGATTAATATAATAATTAGAAGAAAATTCTATGAAAATAATTGTCGAATCAGGAGAACTTAAAAGAACTTTAGGAATAGTGAGCCGAGGTGTGAGTTCAAGACCTCAGCTACCAATATTGTCAGGGGTGATGCTTAAAGCGAAAGATAATGAAGTAAGTTTGGTGGCGACGGACTTGGAAATAAGTTTTTGGCTCAGTCTTTCAGCTAAGGTTGAAGAAGAGGGTGAAGTGGTGGTACCGGCAAAGTTGTTTTCAGAGCTGGTGTCGAGTTTTCCTTCTGGAAATGTAACTTTGTCTGTAGAAAAACATGTAGTCAAAATCGAAGTAGATGGCATTGTTTCTGAAATTGTGGGTCAGGGAGCTGAAGACTTTCCGAGTGTTCCGAGAGCCAATAAGGCTCAAGTCGTCCTTCGAAGTGGAGATTTTAGACAAAAAATAGACAGAGTGTGTGTGAGTGCGGCTCGTGATGATACAAGACCAGTGTTGACAGGAGTGCTGTGGGAGATCAATGAAGAAAAGGTGTCTTTGGTGGCGACAGACGGATATCGTTTGTCGGTTGATAGTCTGACTTTGTCAAAAACAGAACTAGAGAAAGAAACACGACTAATTCTTCCGGCAAGATCACTGCAAGAAATTTCGAAAATGTTGGGTGAAACAGGAGCGGATGATTTTTCGTTGGAGTTTAATAAAAGTAATCAACAGGTCATTTTTAAAGTAGGGGAGATTGAGGTAACTTCGAGACTAATCGCAGGCGAGTTTCCTCCTTATCAACAGATCATGCCGAACACTTACTCATCAAGAGCGGTATTTGGCAAAGGAGAGATACTAGAAGGCGTCAAAAGAGCCAGTTTGTTTGCAAGGGACAATGCTAATATCGTAAAGCTACAGATGGAAAAAGATAAAGTGGTGGTGAGAGCAGAAAATTCACAAGTAGGAACAAGTGTGAGTAACGTCCCGGCAACGACAGAAGGTGATGAATTAACGGTGGCTTTTAATGCTAGATATCTGCTGGATTATTTGGCTAGCTGTACTTCAGAAACAGTAATTTGGGAAACTGAAGGTGAGCTAAAACCAAGTGTATTTCGAAATGAGGATGAGAAAACCTGGGTTCAGGTAGTGATGCCTGTTCGGGTTCAGGAGTAATTTACTTTGAGGCAGGTAAAGCATAGATGCCGGACTGTTGGGTGACGTTGGTGCCGGTTAAATTTCCTTCGAGAATATAGATGGGAAGGTAGACATTTTGAATTTGAAGATAGCCAATTTGTGATTGGGAGACAGAAAGATCTATTTTTTTACTGGAAGCTGTTTGAAAATTTACATCAAGATCAGGAGAGGCATTTAATCTTTGAGCAGAGTTAGCTAATTTTTTAACATCAACGAAAGGATAAATAACTAATTCCTTGCCTAGGGCGACGGAAGTAAAGCCACCAACAATAGAGATACTATGAATATTTAGATTGTGATCAAGATAGAAGGTAAAAACAGCACCAGTTTCCGACTGAGCGAGGACAGGAAATTGATTGATTGACTGATAGAAGGAAACGCGAACAAGATCGGCATTTTCTATGGTTGAAGGAGAAGAATAAATATTAAAAGTTTTATAGTAATCGACCCTTTGATTTATAAGGGTGGCTTCAACATCTTCACCAAAAAGATCCTTGATGATTTTGCGAGCGGCAGTGAGACTATTTTCTTGAGTAAAGAGAGGTCCATCTTGAACAGGAGGATTATTGGTGGAGTAGATAATGGAGTTGTTTTTGGTGTTAATAACAAGAGAGTGTTTGCTGTTTGACCAGATGGAGATATTAGTGTCTTTGACAGTGACCTTTTGAGAATTTGAAAAACCGAGTAAAGAAGGAAGTCTGTTCTGATTATCAGATGAAGTTAAAGGCGAAACAAGTGAGTATTCATAAAGTTTTTCCGGTGTTTGGGGATCTTTAACTTCGTTCCATTTGATATTTAAAACAGGAGTGGGTAGGGGAGAGGTAGTAGTGGAGGTAGTGGTAACAAGAGAAGGAATAAGAGGTTCGGTGCTTGGAGATTTTTCGGTTTGTAAAACACCAGTAAAGGCGTTGATAACAATAATTAAGACGACAACAACGGCAAGAATTATTAAGTTGGTTCGGAGTTTTGATTGGGTAAAAAAATTAAGGATGTTTTTCATATGGTTATATTAGTTAGTATAAACCTGAGGTCTATTAGAACAGCTGGTTATACCAGGGTAAAGTTCACCAAGGGGGCAGTTTTCGGAAAGTTGAATTCCACCGGCCGGACATTGATTGTAAAGAAGACCTTTGTATTCATAGTGAAGGTGAGGTCCCGTTCCAGCAGTACCGGTGGTTCCTAAAATAGAACCAATTTCGACGCTACCTCCGACGGCAACATCAATACTGGTGAGATGAGCATAAACAACTTTAAAAGCGGTGCCATCTTCGAGGACAGAATCAATAATGAGAATGTCGGTATTGAGATACTCCGATGAAAAACCGGCAAAACTAACAACACCAAAGGTGGTACTAATAACAGGAGTACCAAGAGGGGTACCAATATCAATAGATTGATCATAACCGGTGTTACCATGAGAACCTTTTCCCCCCGGACCTTGAGTGAGGATATAACCTTCACCAACCGGCCAGGTATTGGGACATCCAGGAAGAATTGTACCGGTATAGGCAGTTTTGGGGGTCGATTCAAGTTGAACAAGAGTGGATATTAAAGGAGCAACGACAATGGAGGTGATGTAAAAGAAAAAGACAATAAGAGTACCGGCGGTAATGATACCAACAGCGGAACTAGCAGCAACCACAGTAGTGGTGCCAAGACCGGAAAAAAAGGAGACTACTCCTCCCGCAAAAGAGGCGATACCCATGGCGGGGATAGCAAGAACGTCACGAGTTTTTACTTCTTCACCATAGACAGATCTGGCAAGAGCTTTAGTAAAGCCAATAATTTTTTCGCCGACCCAAAAAGAGATATCAATTAAGACGGCAAGAAGAAGTCCGAGACCGGGAACGACATTGGCAACTTGAGCACCAGCTTCGAGAGCAACTTTGATACCAACTTTGGCACCGACTTTAACGGCAGCTTTGGTGGCGGCCTGTTGAGCAAGTTTTTTAAAGGTTTCCTTGAGACCGTTTTTGAGAAGCATTTCGGCTCCTTTTTTGAGAGTCTCGTTTGTAAGGCGTTGGACTAATTGTCTGGTAATAAATTCACCGGCTTTTCGACCCGCCCAAGATCGAAGAGTTCCCCAAGGATCTTGAATAACCCGAAAAACAGTACCAAAACCTCCGGGAATTTTATCTGAGACTCTTCCAAAAAATTTTGAAACTGAACCGAAAGTTCGGCCAATTCTGGTAGATGTTTGAGAAATCTCTTTTCCTAAAAGAGACTGGGAGATCTTTCTGATTTGGCTGCCGGCAGAGTCAAAAATATCTTTGCGTGTGGTATAAAGTTTTCCTAGAGCAGAGTCGGGTTTATTTTGGGCAAAAAGACGAGCTTTGGTGAGAAGCTGGGGAGTAAGTTCTTTGCCATATAAAAGAACGGCTTGCGGAGACAAATCAGAATTTTGTGTTTGGGGGGTGTTGAGAAGACTGGCGGCATATTCAGCTTGATAACCTGAGTTGGGACGGAGAGTCCCCGGAAAATTTTGTCGAAGGGCATCTTCAAGAAGATGAGCATCATCCATAGGGGTGGGGATATGGGCTTTAATACCGTTAATCTCAAGATTGTTATGAATTGAAACAATATTTTTATTGGCTAGTTCAATTCGATCCTGGAGATCTGGATCGTGAGAAAGTCTTTCTTCACGGTTTTTTTCAAAGCCTTTGAAAGACTCCGTTTGTTTGGTTATTAAATCGGTAAGTTGGGTCGAATGAGATTCTATTGAGGCCGAAAGATGTTCATTTTCAGCAATAAGATTTTTTATTTCAAGAGATAATTTTTTCTTTTCTGATTCGGGCAGAGAGGAAATTTCATCTTGGAGACTAATAATTATTTGTTCATTATCGGAAATTTTTGTTTCAGATACGGTAGCTTGACTATTTAAAGAAGTCACTTCTTGATAAATAGTGGAAACAAAACCTCCGGGAATGGTAGCAAGATTAGTTTTATCCGACTCTGCAAGAGATGAAATGTCGATTTGGAGAGTAGAAGCTTGAATTGCCGTGTCGAGATCTCGGACACCAACGAGATTAAGTTCGGCTGCTGAGGAAATAATTTGCTCTTGTAATTTAGGAGAGAGTTTGGAAAAGCCAGTATAAGTATGGGCAACTTCTTTGATGGCAACGAAGGATGAGTTTAAAGCTTCTTTTTTGGATCCTGATTTAGGAGACCCAAGAGAAACAAGAAGGTCATCTACCTGTTTAAAATTTTCTCCTTGAGATTGTCTTCTTTCTCGATTGGCCAAAGCAAGATCTTTAATTTTAGAATGAGCGATGGCAATTTTGACTTGTTCGGCAACCGTTTTTTGAGGACTTGATTTAATTTCTTCACTTTCAAGTAAGGCAAGATTTTGTTGATACTCGGCAACCAGAGCTTCAATTTCCGGAGGAATTGAAGCTGCTTGTTCTTTAGTTGTTTCCTTTTTTATAACCTCTTCTTTTTCTTTTTCCGCTTGTTTTTCTAGATTGGCGATGTAGTCGGTGACAGCAGAAATAGGAAGATTTTTGAGAAATTTGGAGTAGCTGTTGGTGAAAAAATATTTTTCGCCAAAGTATTTTTGGGCAAGGGAAAAGATTTTTAAATCATCTTTGGTGAGAGAGGCTTCCGCTTTTTGAGAACTGAGAAGATCAGTTACTTGATGAAGCTGCTGGATAACAATTTCTTTTCCTGATGCCATGAGTTGATTTAAGTAGTTTGTTGCTTACGTGCTTCGAGAATTTCCGAGGGTTTAGTGGTGGCCAGAGCATGTTCGTCGGGGGAGGAAATAACTCTTATGGCAACATGGTTTTGTCCAGCAAAGAAAATACCTTCACCTACACCAGCCGAGACCAAAAGCTGTTTTTCTCCTTGAGAGAGATAAAAGACTTCGGCAATTTGATTGATGGCGGCAGAAGATTGTTTTAGAAGAAATTTGAGAGCAGAGTTGGTAATGATGGCTTTACCATAAGGGGAAGCTAAAAAGTCATCTACATTCTGAGAAATGACGGTAACCCCGAGATAGTATTTGCGAGCACGTTTGACAAAGCCTTGGAGAATTTTGGCAGAGTCTTCGAAACGCATAAGATACCAGGCTTCATCGACAATAAGCATCCGCTTTCGGAGATTTTTGCGAATCTCGGTCCAGACAAAATCAAGAATCATAAACATAACAATCGGACGGATTTCGTCGGCAAGATCACGCAGAGAAAAAACGGTTATTGGAGCATCAATATTGATATTTGATTGTTGATCAAAAGTGCCCTTGATACTTCCCATGACGTAGCGTTCGAGTCTGGCAGCCAAAACTTTAGCGGTCTGGTCTTCCATACCAATGATGGCGCGGTAGAGGTCTTCCATTCGAGGAGGTTCTTGGGTATGAGTGGCAGGATCGTCGGTAATGTTTTTTTGACGATAGGTGAGAACTAGAGCACGATTCATAGTGGCTTCTTCCATGGGAGACATAGCACCAATCATTATTTTAAGAAGGGACATGAGGAAGAGGTATTTATAACCCATTTCGTCTTCGGTACTTTCCGCAGGTCGAGCAATTTGAAAAGGATTAATTTTATGAGGAGAGCTGGAAGAAAAAGAAATATAGTTACCACCAACTGCTTTGGTAACCATTTCATACTCATTTTCCGGGTCAAGAATAATAATTTGGGTGTCAAACATAAGAGAGCGGAGAATTTCAGATTTTCCGGCGCCAGCCGTGGCCAGAACAAGCATATTGGCATTTTCCAGAGAGAAACGATCAAAAATGATAAGGGAGTCGTTGTGGGCATTAATTCCGTAAAGAATTCCTTGATTGTCGGAGAGTTCGGAACTGGTAAAAGGAAAGGTGGTGGACAGAGCGGTAGTGTCCATGTTTCGGGTAATCATTAATTTGTCTTTACAGTAAGGAAGGGTGGTCTTGAAAGCATCCTCCATGGAAAGAGAGGCAACTTTGCTGATGATCAGAAGAGAGGCGAGCATACTTTGAACCTGAGAGGTGACGGTGTTAAGTTCTTTTTCGGACTCGGCAGAGATACTGATGTAGAGAGAAAATTGAAAAAAACGTTCGGCTCCCTTAACGAGTTGTGCCTGAAGAGACTTGGCATCTTCAAGAGCGGCTTCGGTAGCTGCTTGGGGAATACGACCCCTTTCAATATCCGTGTTGATCTCGGCTTCCATCTCGGCCAGACGGCGCCTGAGATTGTCTAAGGTGTCTTTGGAGTCACTGGGATAGACGTACATAGAAATATCAAGAGAGTGATTGAAGTTTATGAGAGGGGCGAGCCAGTTGGCTGAGACATAGCGAGGATAACCGGTGATAAAGAGAGTACGGATGTAGTTGTCATCGATTTTTATAAAGGAAAAATCAACTTCAATGGAAGAAGGAGCTAAGACATCCTGAATTGAGGCGGCATTGGCGGTGTCTTTGATAGCCGAAAGGGGAGCTCGAGGTTTTTCTTCCTTGGGTGTGACAGGAGATGCCGCTACTGTTGGTATAGTTTCGGTCTTTTTGGCACCAAGAGAGAAGAGATTTAACCCCATGATTTAAGTATAACCTAAGGTCATTAATTAGGAATTAGCGGGGATATTGGTGGGGATTGAACTTATGGTGGTTGAGCTCTGGTTGTAGATGGTGTAGAAGAAGGTAACGAGTTCGCTGGTAGTGAGTTGAGAAGCTTTGAGACCAATACGGGCAAATTGTCTAATCAAATGGTCTCGACGAGGATAAAGAACGGTAGAGGCCTTTTCTTCAATATAGACAAGGTCAAAGGGCGGTTTTTGAGGAGCTTTGGCAAAAGGATTAAAAGATGATTTTGAGAGACCGAGTTCAATTTCGGAGAAAGGAATAATGACATAAAATTTCTTTTCCAAAACACGATTTTCCTTGACTAGAGATTTAACAAATTGACGATAAGCCAGAAGTTGCTCCTTTATTTTTTGTGAGGAGACGGATTGAATACGAGTGTCAATAAGGCCAAGGTAGTCAGAGATATTTTTCCTTTGGGAACGGACAAGAATTTGAATAGGGAAAGAAAGAGAGTTTAAGAGACCGGCGTAGGCATAAATGGTGGCATCTTGTTCTTCTTCGGAGAGAAGGTTGAAGTTTATAGCTGTAGTTTTGAGAACCAGAGCAGCTGAGCCATCTTTAAGGAAAACAAGGTGATCTTTAATGGCGTAGATATCGAGATGTTCTTGGGTGGAGGCTTTGATGTTGTCGGGCATGTTTATTGAGCTTGAATTTTTAGAGGTTTAACAATTTCTCCGGTGAGTTCTAAGGAGTAGGGAGCAAAAGAAAAACCTTCTTTTTCGGCAAGAATTTGAAATAGACCGGAGTCTAGAGGGCGAGCAAACATAAACTGTCCGAGTTTGTTGCTCTTGGTAGCACGGAGAGTGAGGTTGTCTTTTTTGATTTCGACCAAAACAGAGTCAAGAATGTGGCCGGAGGGAGTTAGGGTAAGGCCAACGAGTGTATTGGGTGTGGTGGAAGTAAAAGGAATGGGAAGATTTACTGTGGGGGCGGGAGTTTTTGTTGATGTGACAGGTTGGGTTGGGGGTAGGGGCTGAGAGGAAACGTTGGGTGTTGGGATTGGTTCTTGAGTGGTTGGCATTGGTTCCGGAACAACAACTGTTGGGGTAACAACTGTTTCGGTAATAGAGGTAGTCACAATTGATTGGGGAACGGGGGTGTTTGGCACGATTTCTGGTTGCTTTGGAGAGATAACAGGTGGTTGGGTTATTTCAATACGAGCATTGGTAACCGGTTGAGTGACTTGGAGATTGTTTTCTTTGGTGGGGACGGCGGTTTCGGTTCCGGCAGCAGTGGCCGGAGTTCTTTTCCAGGAGTATTGGGTGGGTGAGTAGATTGATTTAATGAAGGCAATCAACCAGACATCAAGAGAACGACCTTGAACAGGGAGAAAGGCCATACCAACACCAAGAAGAAGAAAAGCAAAAACAATGGGATATTTAAAGAAGAAGGGTAAGGGAATACTGTAGGCAATGATGGCAAAAATGATGCAGACACCAAGAGAAGCAAATTGTTTTAAAGTCATGTCACCAATTAGCCTGAAGCGGTAACTACTGATGTCTTGGGGTAAAGGATGCTGTTGAATGGCCATAGGTCTTCATTGGTAAAAAGTAAGATTGATGATATAATTTAGACAGTTATAGGTTTATATTTAACAAGAGATGTCAGAAATACAGTTAAGTGAGAGAATGCAACGATTAATCGAAAAAAAAGGTGGTATTCCCGGTGTGGACAATGTGAGTTTACCAAGAGAACAGAAAACGGAAACTGTACCTTCAACTGAAATTGAAAAGAAAATTGACGAATATAATGCTAGTGACGATTTAAGTTTGGTATTGGCAGTTGTTTCTCGTGAGGATCGATCAGATACGACAAGATATCTGGAGCATAAAGAGAAGGTTAATGAAGCAAATAACAGATTAAAAGAACACGGAGTAGACGTGGATTCCTTTACAAGACGAGATATACAAGTTGGAACTGAAGAAGGAAATAAAGTTTTGGGACAAAGAAAAGCAGTTTTGCGAGAAATGTTGGTAAAAATTAAGGAAGATAAAGATTTAAACGATGAGGAAAAAAAGATTGTTGACATAATAAATTTGAAGGTGAGTGATTTAAGGAGAAATGAAGAGTTTCAAGGAGAAATAAAAAAAGAAAAACAAACAACAATTGTTCCAAAACAAGAGAAAGAAAATCCTCCACAAGAAGAGAGAAAAAAATCTGAGACTGATCAGAGATTGGAAAATATTGGGAGATATCCAGCATTGCTCGAACAGAGAAGAGCGCTGATGACGTTAAGAGATATGTTGGTTAAGAAAGGTGCCTCTCCCGAGGATATTGAGAAAGTGAACGGGGCAGCGAGGGCTCTAACAGAAAAGGAAAACCAAAGGATTCAAGAATATAGAGAAAAAGGGGAAATGAGACCGGAACTAGAAGAGTCTTTGAGTAGATACAATGTGGAACTAGAGAAGGCTTATGATATGTCAGCAAACATAATCAATGTCTATCAGATGTCCCCAATGGAAGGAGTACTAACAAGATCTTTGGCAGAAGTGAGGAGTGTTGGTGTCGATGGTGAAGATCTTGCTAAGGAATTAGAAAAAGAACTCTTGGACATGGGTCTTTTGCACGACCTGAGATTAATGGTGAATAGTAGGGGGGCTGTTGACGATTCGATGTTGAAATACGCATCAGAATTAAAAGGAAAACAATTTGATAGATTAATTCATCTACAAGACAGAATGTCCCAACACGATAATGATGGTGTGACGTTGTGTTTGGCGAAGATAGATGAAGAGGCAAGGAGATCATATAACGATATCAACGGCAACAAAAACAATATTTTTAAATTGGAAGATCCAAACCTGGAAGATAGAGTCCTCGAAGCAACAAAGAGTAATAGGCTACACTATTTAATTGCGAGGGATCTTTATCGAGTTACTGGCGGAGAAGCAAGGTACGGTGTGGCCGGATATGCTCATCAAGATGGTAGTAAGGGGAATGCTTGGGTAATTGAAAAGAATGGTGATGATAATAATGGAGCTTTCTTTAGAAAAGCAATGAATAAGAGAAGAGATCTCGTGGGGGCGGTGGATTCAACAGCTAGTGGAAATTATGTCTTAAGATACTGGCCAGAACTTTGGAAACATCTTGACCCCGGAGTGAGTAGTTTTTGGGAAAAGCTATGGTCCGACGCAGAAAAAGCTGCTGGGGAAAATGCTAGTTTTTTTAAAACTCAGAGCGAAATCCGTATGAAAGTTGATAATGAGGTTGGTATTCCACCAAGAGAGTATGCTGTTTTGACAGTAGAAGCTTTAAGAAACTTGAGGCTTGGGGTAGAAGAGCCAGGAAAGGTGTCTTTAGATAATGAGATAGCGTTTAATACATGGCTGGAAACCATAGGAAAAGTGTCAACGACGATGTCAAAAGAGATACAGTACATGAGCAACCCAAACTTTAAATCTTTTCAGTCGATACTTGGAGTAGATTATTACCCAGTGATAATGAGAGAAAGATTAAAGGATGGAAAAAAAATTAGGATTAATAGAGAACAATATTTATTGGAAAGATTGGGAGATCTGGTTGAAAATTACAAAAAATCTCAGACGATGTCACTGACTCAGATGGCAAAAGAATTAAATGAATATAGAGTTTCTGGTTTTTTGTTCAGAACTGACGAGGAACTGAAGGATTTTAAGAAAAGATATGGAATTCCAGAAGGAGGAAAGGCCGAGGATCTTCAAAACTTAAAAGATTTTGGAAAAAAACTTACTGGGAAAGATAGCGGTGCCCGTAAGGTGGCGGGTAGTGTTGCGGGCGATATTCTAGAAAAAATTCTTAAGGGAGGATTCTAAGATTGGTTTAGTGTGGAGAATAATTCAAAGCTTTACTCTTCGAAGAGTGACGGTTTATGCACTTTTCTTACTGAGTGATTGATCAACTACTCAGGCGAGGGTGTAGGGGTGGTACCACCGCCCGCTCCTGGGGGGGTGGGTGTAGGAGAGCCACCAAAGTTTGCTCCTGAAGAGGTGGGAGTTGGGTTACCGCCGAAACCTGCTCCTGGAGGAAGTGATCCGGAACCTGGCTTACTTGACAGTTCAGTGATTGCCTTTTTGGCTCCTGAGTAAACTTCTCTACCTGTAGTAATATTCTCACTGAGAGCACTGCCATACTTGAAGGGAGCAACTTTGAGAGAGTCTCTGACCATGTCGACATATTTGGAGGCCATGAGAAGAAGTCCAATACCAAGAAGAGCGAGAAGACCTCGGGCATCAAAACCAACGAGCGGAGGAGCAATTAATGGTATTCCAGTAACTTTGATGTTTGATCCATCAACAAGGCTTCTTACGCCGTAGAGTCTTTCACAAAAAACGGCCGGTTCGTCGGCACTACCGGGTTGAAAGAAGGTTCTCATTGGACCGATGATATCAGTACAGGTACCAATTAAAGGCTGAATCATAAGAATATATGAGAAGAGTAAAAACAACATAGTGACGGGAAAAACGGCAAGGTTAGCCACAATTCCTCTAAACCAGGTGCCAATGGCTGTAGACCCAGGGAGACCCAATAATTAGAGAGATGACGACGGAGATAAAGGCGCCAATTAGTTTGAGAAATAGTTTTCCGTAGGAAATAAGGACGGCAATAATGAGAACAAGCATAATAAGAACCCCGGTAATAGTAAAACTTACTAAGATGCCAAGGCCTTCGCCAATACCCCCAAAAATGAGATTAAGAACAGAAGGAATTGCAACGGGTCCGGCAATAGCCGAGTTCAAAATAAATGAACCAACCATTCCACCCCATGAATTTCCAGAGGCAAATTTTGCAATATCGCCGACATAGCCAAGAACGGTAATGTTTTGGCTTTCAAGGTAGCCAAAAATGAAGTAAATGATTACCCACATAAGATCATAGATCAGACCAACGATGGCATACGAAAAAGTGATTATCAGTAAAGTAATAATGAGTTTGGGGATAGCGAGCTGAACAGTGATGACCGTTTTTTGACCAAGATTGACGCGAAACATCATCATAAAACCATAGACAATAAAGAAGACAACAAGGATTAAATAAGCAAGGTTTCTGACGGCGATCCAGATATTGAGAAAAGGAGAAAAAGTGTTGAAGCCTGTTCCTGGAGAAGTGGCGGCTAGAGCCGAGGGAATTACCTTGTGTTTTTGAAGATTTTGAGTGACATGGGCAAGATATGACTTGGTGGAAACCGGTTGATTTTGAAACAAGAGACTAATCATTTTTCCGGATTGGCCGATAAGACCAGTGTTTTGGTTGGAAATTAGTTTTTGCCTAGCGTAGTCGATGGCAAGTTTTTGTTCCTCCGGAGTGTTGTAGCCTTGGAGTTTAATAGCGTCCAAAATTCCCTTGAGTGTTTTGGAAAATGTTTGTTTGGGGTCTTTTTGACCGTAAATTTTTTCGGCCAGATCAAGAATAACGATGTCAGAGAAACCAATTCCTTCTCCAGAAAAAGTGTCGGCAGTACACTTGCCGGAGTACCAGGTTTCTAGATTCATCTGATTGCCGGATCTTTTGGCACAAAAATCTTGGAGAGTTTTGTCTAGAGTGTTATCTTTTGTGATGATGTCATCAAGTGCGGGAAGGGTCTCTTCGGCATTGATTTTTGGTACAAAAAAAAGTGAGATAAAAATGAAGAAAATAATGGTCAGAATTGGGGCGAGGCGACGTAACATATTCAAAAATTATTATACACGAGTGAGTAAGTTTAAGGCAGAAGATTAAGAGTCTTTATCCACTCTTCGGCAATGTCACGAATATATTTTTTATTTCCCATGGAGATGTGAAGATCTTTGATGTTGACATTATTTTCGACGAGAATACTAATAACTTTTTCGAAAGACTCTTTGAAGGCAATCATGTTGGGATTTGTGCCAGGATCGGTTTGGTTGTAAAGGTAGTCCGGTCCAAAGATCTCGATCCTGATAGTTTCGGGGGAGTCATTTTTGTATGAGGAAATGGAGATGTCGGTGGCAATACCAGAAGATGTTTTGAAGTTATAAAGATAAATCGGAAGTTTGGGAAGAAGAACTTGTTTGGTTTTGAAGGCAATGTCGGGGCTTGATTGGTTGAGAATGGAGGTGGTGCCTATTTGACTCTCCGGAATAACAGGTTCCGGTTGGATTCCGGTTTTGGAACTTAATGATCGGGTTATGAAAATAACAATCAGAACAAGAAGAATCACCGAGCCGATTAAGAGAAATATTTTGGTTTTTCTTAACATTTTATGGAAGTGAGTTGTAATAATTTAAAGCAACAGAAAAGGCTCCTGGACGAGTAAAGAGAACAGCAGAAGAACAGTCGTTATCTTTGAGACAACGAAGATACATAGTGGCGTGCCTTTGATCAAAACGGCTGAGAGGGTAAGGATCATCCTCTCCTTTAAAAAGAGGGGGACACGAGCCGTAGTTTGAAGCGGGTGGGTTGCTGAGACAGTTTGAGTTTCCACCACCATTGTAAAAAGAAAAGGCAGTGGTGAGAGCTTCAAAACCGGTTGGGTTCCGACCTAGATCATTTTGAAGGCGTCCACGAGCGAAGGCCAGCTTACCGGCGAACTCTTCGCCGGCGGCAATCGCTGTTTCCAGAAGAGTACTGTAGGTGGCACCGCCATTGTCTGGTTCCGGATCACCAATTTTTCGGCCGCTGATTAGGGATTGGCAAGCGTTGTTACCCGCCTCCATAGAATGAATGGCGGCGAGGATAACACAGGAGACACCAGTTTCCCTTTCGGCTTCGGCATAAACAGCGGATAGTTCCGAAGTGACAAGAGGAATAAAGCTAGTAAGGGGCGAAGTAAGACCAACAGCATATTGGGCGAAGGAATCCTTGCTGCAGGATCCGGTTAGAGGTTCTGCCGAAAGAGCACACTCACCAACAGGAACAGTAACCTTTCGACCACATTTGGCGGAAACCTGTTGGTCCGAGGGGACAAGCCAACAATTTTGTAGGAGATGCATAGCGTCTTGGGCAAGATTACTTTCGCGATTGATAGTGTCGGCACCGTCAACGGTAACGGTGGCGGAGGTAATTTCAGAAGTAGCGGAGGTACTGACTGATGGAGCACTGACAAGTTTTTTGGGAGATGCGGACTCGGAGGCAGAATCGGGGAGAAGCATTTTATAAAAAGAAGGCTGAACCGGATTTAAAATTTTGTCCGAAACGAAGTTAATTATTTGTCTAGCGGTCTCAGTTAGGGGAAATTTAGAAGCGTTGGGGAATAAGGGTTTGCCACCAATGACTAAGTCGGTGAGAGTAGTGACATAGGGGTTGTTGAAAACAGTAATGGGTTTACCGACGGCGGTACCGGTGAGTTCATAAACATTTTGACCTTTGATAAAGTTACAGCCCCCGCTACTATTACAGGAAGTTTCGTTATTACTGTAAGAGTTGCAGCGATAATAGGCATAACAGTAATAGGAGTTGGGGTCTCTACAAACACATTGATCGGGAGTACTGCTTACCAATTGAGGAGTGGCGGAAACAACGACGTTTTGGGTAGTTGTGGGGTTGTTGGGATAAGTTTTTGGTGAAGAGAGAGACGAACCATCTGTAGGAGTAAGACAGTTATCGTTGAGTTGAGGATTGGCGGCGATAAGTAAAATTAGGGGATATTGGAAAATTTCGTTGGGGGTGGTGGGATATTTGGCGATATTTTTATTCGTCCAGCTTGGAGTATAAAAATCAAAAAGGCCAGGAGTTGAAGAAAGTGAAGTTTTGTCGCCTTTGAGGCCACTAATAATTGCTTTGAGATAAGGAATATTTTCTTCAGAGACGTTCAGACCGCTGGAAATATAACCGCGGGCGTTGTCGAAATTAAAAGGAAGGAGGGCGTCATATTCTTCCTGAACTTGAGGATTATCCTGCCCAAGTTTGGTGTATTGATCATAGTATCGGCCGTTTTTCCAACAATCAATAATAAAATTATTAACTTCAAGCCCAAAGGTTTTTAGACAAACGGGAAGTTTATTTTTCCAAGCGGTATCGACTTTAACCTCGTGTTGTTTTTTGTCTTGCCCGACGTAGTAGAAAGTATGGTTGGTGGTTTTTTCGATGAAATAGGCTTTAAGTTGGGCTTGAGAAAGACTGTCGAGCATGCGCCAGTAAGTGCGGAATGATTCCCGAGGGGCTTCGGGGTCGGCTCCGGGGCGGTCAAAGAGAGCATTAAAGAGATATTTTTGGGCAATTTTGTCGGGATTGGTATTGTTGAGAGTGGTACTGTCCGGGCCGAGAAAACCAAGTTGAGCTGCGGAGACATCGGTATTGATAGTGACATTTCTTAGTACGGGTAGCCCCAAAGGAGAAGAAATGTTGCCAACGAATGTTTCTCTGTAAGTGATCGAGGGAGCGGAAATACAAGAGAGGGGGTAAGAAAGAAGGGCTTCATTTGAGTCGACAGGATTTATTCCAAGGTTTTCAACGTTTTCGACTTTATCGTAACAGGTGCTATTGGGTGGGTAGACGGTACCATCACAGGGAGTATTGTTTATAGGTAAGGGTTCAGCAGTAGGGGTGGGGGTAACGGCAAAAGAAGGTGTAGAAAAGCCTATCGAAATAATCGTAAAAAATATTGTGGCAAGTAGAAATTTCTTCACTAAAAACTCTAGAGAGTAGGGATAGTGAAGGTGGTAACATCAGTCCCGGTAAATTTGCTGATTAAAACAAGAATCAGCCAAGCAACAGAAAGAAGAATGAGGCCAATGATAGCCCAGGTAAAGGTACTCCAAGCGGCGGCGACGGCTTTGGGGTCGGCTCCGGCGGTAAGAAGGCGAATACCAGCAAAAATAATCATGCCGACGGCAACAAGAGCAAGAAGGGCGGGAACTGGGCTGATAAGGTTGCTAAAAACACACTCGATACCTTTGATGGTGGCAACTCCTTCGGGGGAAACACACTCGGGATTAATCTCTACCCAGGAAGCGGCATAGACTTGGGGAACAAGTTGAAAGTTCATAAAATCATTATATCCTAACAAAAACCCCGGTTGCCCGGGGTTTCTTGACTAATTCTAAATACTTAGTAAGGGAGAGGAGGGGTAATATTACCGGAAAAGATATCAATACCGAAGAAGTAGGAAATGAGTTGCATGAGGGCCCAGGAAGCGGCAACGATGGCGAGACCGACAAGAGCGGCGGTAATGCGGTTTCTGGCCTGTTCGGTTTTAGATTTATCACCTCCGGAAGTGAGCCATTCGATACCACCAAGAACCAAGAAGACGAAGGTAAGGATACCGGCGACAATAAAGGCAACTTGAATGGCGGCAGAAATTAATTTACCAATATCGGTGATCTTCATATTGGCGGGTCTAAGTGAACCGATTTCTGCGGCGAAGGTTTGAGGAATTAAAGACATATATTTTCTTTTTATTAATTAATGGAGACTGTATTTATTATTATAGTGTTTTCTTTGGTTGTCAACTGCCGACGGGATTGTCAGTACAAAGCTGACTGAGATCAATACCGAAGAAATCAAGAACGAGAACATAGATGGCGTAGCTAGCGGCAACGATGGCGAGACCAATTAGAGCATTGCTGATCATTTTTTGGGCGGTTTCAACTTTACCTTTGTCGCCTCCGGAAGTGAGCCAGTTTATGCCGCCGATAACCAAGAAGGCAAAAGTGGCAATAGCGGCAATAATAAAGGCAACACTAATAATATTGCCAATAAGATTGCCGATACAGGAGTAACCAAAAAAGTTGTTTTTACTAACTTCTCCCCCGATATCAACGACTTGGTCCGCGGCGAAAACAGAAGGAATTAGTTTAATCATAGGTTGCTTGGAAAAACAGGGGCAAGAATATTAATCTTAAAGGCATTTTGTACGAAGAGGGCAATGGCGTAGGAGGCAATGAGAATGGCCAAGCCAATAAAGGCATTACTGATCATTTTTTGGGCGGTTTCAACTTTGCCTTTGTCGCCTCCAGCTGTAAGCCATTCAATTCCTCCCCAGATGAGAAAAATAATGAAAGCGACTCCACCAAGGGTGACAATAGAGCGCCAGAGAATGGCGATGTAAAAAGCGAGTCCTTCGCTGGGAGTTTTGGAGGCAATATCTAAGGGAAGAGCACGGTTGATGATTTCGTCAGCGTAGACCTGGGTAACAAAAAGATTTTTGATAAGAGTGACCATGTTTATATATTGGGAAATAATATTGAAAAAGGGTTAAGGAAATCAATGCCGAGGACTCCACCAACGATACCGGTAACAAAAAGGCCGACAACGATGGCAACAAGACCGATAACTCCTTGAGTCATCTGGGCTTGAGCTTCGGAGACCTTGGCTTTGTCGCCTCCGGCTGTAAGCCATTTGAGACCACCCAGGGTAAAGAAAATTACGAAAGCCAGACCACCAACAACAGTAAGGGTGGTGATCACGGTAGAAAGAATATTTCCAAGCTGAGTTTTGGTTTCGGAACCACTGACACCAACATTTTCAAAACCAAAAGGGCCAATACCTTTGATACCACCGACGTCAATATCGGCAGCGTGTGCGGATTTGATAATAGTGTTGAGTAAGGACATTTTAAGGAGTTACAGATTTAAATTTAGGTATTAGAATGGCGGTGAAATCGCCAAAGAGAAGTTGACTGATGATGGCAATAATTACGAAACTGGCGGCGATAACAACCAAACCGATAAGACTCATGGTAATTTTGTTACCAGCTTCTTGAACTTTGGCCTTGTCACCACCGGAGGTGATATAGGTAAACCCGCCGATGAGGAATTGCCAAAGGGTAAAAAGACCGGCGACAATGACAAAAAAGCGAATAATGGTAGTAACAAAGTCACCGGTTTTACCGATGTCCGAGGGAATACCTTCGGGCAGGGAAATGGTGCCGACGACATCTTCCGTAGCCGCGTAGGTTGTTTTGAAGAAGAGATTAAATAAATTGCTGAGCATATTGCTTATAAAAATTTAAAACCAAGGACGGCGCCGATGAGCCTGGTGATAATGAAGGCGGCGACGACGACAACTAAACCAATTATGCCATAAGTTAGAGATTGTGAAGCTTGAGTCGTTTTGGCCTTGTCACCACTGGCGGAGATGAGGGAGAAGCCGGCAAACAAGATGGTGGCAAAGGCAACAATGCCGGAAATAATCAAAATGTTGTAAATAAGAGGATTTATCAAGGTAGAGAGAGTGTCCCTGCCTTCACCGACAAAAGGTTCTGCCGGGGCATAAATTGTTTTCAAGTCGATGGCGAGAGCCTCTTTAACTAACATTGATTACTATTTTACAGTAAAATTCGGACATGATGAATAATTCTTTAGGATATCTGGCAAAAGAAAGACTAGAGGAGCTGGTAATAAAGATTGATCAAAGATTGGAAAAGTATTGGAACGAGGAGATAGAAAAAGAGTTTGGATTTGAAGAGTCACAAAAAAAGCTGGTCAAAAAAGTTCTGGAACACGCAAAAGAACATAATTTAAGAGCAGCAAAAAGGCTCCGGGCATCCTTTGTTTATTTTGGATATTTGCTTTCGGGGAAGAAACCCGGTGAGGAAATATGGAAAGTGATGGAAGGAATTGAGTTGGTGCAGACAGCCTTGCTAATGCATGACGATTTTATGGATGAAGACGAACTACGTCGGGGACGGCCAACAACCCACGAGTATTTTGGAGAAGGAGATAAACATTACGGGGAGTCGATGGCGGTAAATGTAGGAGATGTGGTGTTGTGCCTTGGTTATGAGAGAGTACTGAGTTGTGGTTTAGATAAAGAGAAGGTTCTTGAGGCGACAAAAATTCTCATGAGGGGAATTACCAACACGGCTTTTGGACAAATATATGATGTCACTCTTCCCAAACTTGGTGAGCTAACAGAGGAAAAGGTATTGGCAATACACAGAGCAAAAACTTCCATTTATACATTTCAAAACCCACTAATTATTGGAGGGATACTAGCTGGCCTTGATGAAAAAGTACTGGAAACATTGAAAGAATATTCTTTTAAAGGTGGAGTTGCTTTTCAGTTACAAGATGACGTTTTGGGAATGTTTGGAGAACAAGAAAAAACAGGAAAGTCGGTTGACTCAGACTTACTCCAAGGAAAGAGCACTCTTCTTGTTGCAAAAACATTAGAGCTGGGAAATGAAGCCCAGAAAAAAGCCCTGCTTGAAGCGTGGGGAAATAAGGAAGCGACGGAGGGAGAGATTAAAAAAGCAAAAATGGCAATTAAGGAGTCGGGATCTTTTGCTTATTCGGTAGACAAGGCGAAGCAGTTGGCGAGGGAGGCGGTGGAGATTGCGGAGAGTTTGAACAAAAATAATCTGAATAGGGAGGCAAAGGAGGCAATTGATTATTTAAAAGGAATTGCAGATTATATTGTGACGCGAGAAATCTAAAAGTTGAGAGTGTTTGAGAGAAAAGGGGAGATAGTATTGGTGGATATGGAAGTACCACGA
>Ga0075830_103_pt1 | contig 19510 bp, 17 predicted proteins | sample RifGroD2_FD_67897 | JGI IMG/M metagenome (GOLD analysis project Ga0075830, IMG submission 67897) | Microgenomates (Collierbacteria) bacterium GW2011_GWD2_42_50
TGCGACAATGGTTTAGAATGAATGTATGGTAGATTTGGTGGATAAAGCGAGAGAAATTCGAGTGGAGGTAATTAAGATGTTAACACTGGCCGAGTCGGGTCATACGGCAGGTCCTTTGGGTACAGCCGATCTTTTTGCAGCATTGTATTTTGGAGGACTAATAAATTTCAAGATAGATGAACCATACTGGGATGATCGAGACAGGGTTGTTTTATCATGCGGACATTACTGCCCCGTGCAGTACGCGGCTCTTGCTTTGGCCGGATTTTTTCCCGTAGAGGAGTTAAAAACACTAAGAAAATTGGGGACAAGATTACAAGGGCATCCGGTAAGACAAATTGATTTTCCTGGGAGTAACTATAAACAGCTACCGGGAATTGAAAATACAGGTGGTCCTTTGGGTCAGGGAGTGAGTGTGGCCGTAGGGATGGCGCTAGCCGGGAAAATGGACAAGAAGAAGTGGAAAGTAATATGCATTGACAGTGATGCCGAACAACAGGAGGGACAAACATGGGAAGCATACCAAACAGCAGCTAAGTATGGTCTGGGAAACTTGACCTTTGTGATTGACAGAAATGAGATACAAATTAGCGGAAACTTAGGAGAAGTGATGCCGATTGAACCCCTAAGGGATAAGCTGACGGCTTTTGGTTTGCGGGTGTTTGAGATTAACGGAAATAATCACGAGGAAATAATGGCTGTTTTTGAACAAGGGAAATTGTTTCCCGACCAGCCAAAGGCGGTTATTATGAAGACGGTTGCCGGTAAAGGAGTAGGTTTCATGGAGGGCGATTTTCGTTGGCACGGAAAAGCACCAACGAGTGAAGAAGCGGAAAAAGCTTTATGGGAATTAAAATAAAATGAACTTAGTAAGCGACATAATTAACGTAGAGAGAAAAGCCACCAGAGAAGGTTTTGGAGAAGCGATGGTCTTGTTGGGAAGGAGTGATAAAAATGTAGTAGTAGTGACGGCGGATTTGGGAGAAAGTATGAGGGTAGACGAGTTCGAAAAACAGTACCCTGAGAGGTTTGTGCAGGTGGGAGTAGCGGAACAAAATATGATGGGGATATCGGCAGGATTAGCTCTTTCGGGAAAAATTCCCTTTGCTGTTTCGTATGCCGTTTTTAATCCGGGGAGAAACTGGGATCAGATGCGAGTGTCTGTTTGTTATACCAATGCTAATGTAAAAATTGTGGGAGGACATACCGGAATTTCAGTTGGACCGGATGGGGCAACCCATCAGGCTTTGGAAGATATTGCCATGACGCGAGCTTTGCCGAATTTGATGGTAGTAGCGCCAGCAGACTTTGAACAAGCTAAGAAGGCAACCATGGCGATTGCTAAACACAAAGGGCCAGTATATCTGAGACTTACCAGACCAAAGACGGCGATGTTTACAACATCAACGACGCCATTTGAGTTAGGGAAAGCACAAGTATTGAGAGTCGGTAAAGATGTAACGATTTTTGCTTGCGGAGGTTTGGTATATGAAGCTTTGCTGGCAGCAGAAGAGCTGAAGGGTGAAGTTGAGGTAGAAGTTATCAATATACATACAATTAAACCGTTGGATGAGGAAACAGTTGTACGGAGTGCAAAGAAAACGGGGAAAATAATCACCTTGGAAGATCATCAGATAAATGGGGGATTGGGTGGGGCAGTGGCTGAGGTTTTGGGGGAAAAGTGGCCTACAAAAATGGTAAGAATGGGGATGAGAGACAGCTTTGGAGAAAGTGGAGAGCCAGAAGAATTGTTGGCTAAATATGGACTGGATAAAGATGGAGTTATTAAAGTAATAAGAAAAATAATATGATTGATACTTCAAGAATCGAGATTAAAGGTAAGGTAATGCTTTTGGCCTATGACCAGGGGATGGAACATGGTCCGGTAGATTTTAACGAAAAATCGGTTGACCCCAATTACATTATGAAGATCGCCCAAAATGGCGATTTTAGCGGAGTAGTATTTCAAGAGGGGGTTGCGGCAAAGTATTATAAAAAAGAATCGGGAGTACCACTTATCGTAAAACTTAATGGAAAAACATCATTTCAGGGAGAAGAACCTTTGTCTTTACAACTTTGTACCGTTAAAAAAGCGGCCGAGATGGGAGCAATCGGAGTTGGTTATACCATCTACGTAGGAAGTCAGTTTGAAGAACAAATGATGGTGGAGTTTTCCCGGATCGAGGATGAAGCACACGAACGAGGAATGATTGTAATTGCGTGGATGTATCCTAGAGGCAGAAAAGTGGCTGGCAGGGAAAATGATCGAGATGTGGTGGCTTACGGGGCACGTTTGGCACTAGAGATGAATGCAGATTTTGTAAAAATTCCTTATACAGGAGATCCGGAAAGTTTTGCTTGGGCGGTGAGGGCAGCCGGGAAAACGGGAGTGTTGGCACAAGGGGGAAAGAAAGTAGATTGGGAAAATTTAGAAGAGGAGGTTAGGGGGGTGATGCAGGCCGGGGCAGCCGGAATTGCTATCGGCAGAAACGTGTGGCAGGATGAGAATCCTAACGAAGTGTCGAAGAAGTTAGCGGAGATAGTATATAAAGATTAATCCAATTTAAGAATTTTCCCGAATTTCTTTTTGAAGTCTAGGCGAAGACCACCATTTTTTAGTTTTTTGATAACTAAAATAAGACTAAGACCAGCAACAATGGAAAAAGAAAGAAGCATGGGGAGAAGCAGTTGGTACTCGGTAAAGCCGATGTCAAATTTTTGGATGATATAGAGAAGTAAAGAAAAACCTATCCAGGCGACACCAAAGAAAAGTTTTAGATCACTCCATCTACCACGATAGATGTTTGATGATGCTCGAGTGTAGTAATAAATAAAGATAGCAAAACTGAGTCCAAGGATAATTCCACGAAAGATTCCCCAACCGAGATTGGTCATTCCATCGTTGGGCACATGATTTATTTCCAGTAGCGTTATACCGAGTGAAGAAATGACAATGCCGCTATAGATTAGATTGTGAGAAAAATTTAAGTGAAAAAATTTGTTTATTTGAGCTAGTTCACTATTTTTATCCTTGAGATATCCAGAGAACATTTTGGTAACGGCGTGTATAGCTATACCACCATAGGAAAACATCATAGATAGCAAAATTATGTTGACCAGAAAACCGTCGGGAAAGAATGAGGTATCACTTCTGGGAAGGCGAACCATCGACTGTAAGTAGGAAAAGATCATAGGGAAGACAAGTCCCGGAATAAGGATGAGAAAGATGATTTGTTGAATGGAGAGATGCCAAATTTTTTTGATATGCAATGCCTGAATTCGGTAGACGAATATCAAAACAAAACACAATACCCCAATAACGGTGATAAAGGATGAACTTTGCATAGGCTAGTCGAATTATAACAAAAGGGTAATTGGTTTTTAGTTTAGAATAAAGATATGAAGAAAGTAGTGGTTATTGGCGCAGCGGTGATTGATGTGCTTTTGAAATCAAAAAGTTTGCGAGTTTTAAAGAGTCATCAGGTTGAAGGCGGGGTGGCGATGTGTGAAGTGATGGGTGGAAAAATTGAGGCAGAAAATGGGATTCTGGTGAGTGGCGGTGGAGGAACAAACGTAGCAGTTGGTTTACATCGACTGGGTGAAGCCGTAAAAATGATAAGCAGGGTTGGAGATGATGAGTTGGGTGAAATATTGGTGAAAGAATTGGTGAAAGAAAATGTGGATTTATCTTTCTTACAAAGAACTAAGGGAAAGACGGGTATTTCGGCAGTGCTGGTGGCGACGGACGGGAGAAGATCAATTGTGACGTATCGCGGGGAAAGCGGTGAGATTGAGAGAAACGAAATTGATTGGGAAGAAATTAAAAAAGCCGACTGGATTCAGATATCCAGCTTGGGGGGAGAAGTGGAGTTACTGGAGGATTTGGTGAATTTTGCCGTGGAGCATGGGATCAAAGTTGGAGTTAATCCCGGAAAAAAAGAATTGGGGCAAAAGGAAAGAATGCTACGCCTTTTGCCAAAAATTGATTTGTTTAATGTAAATCGAATGGAAGCAGCGGAGTTTTGGGGTGGTAATTTTGAAGAGGAAGAGGTTTTGGTGGGCAAGTTTGTGAAGGCAGGAACACGACTGTTGATGATTACCGACGGTGATAGAGGGGCGGGGGTGTGGAAGGGGGGAAAGTGGATAAAGATGGAGGCGTATCCTAATAAATCAATTGACGATACGGGGGCCGGGGATGCCTTTGTTTCTGGAGTAGTAGCAGGTCTATTACAAGGAAGAACTGCTGAAGAGGTGCTAAAAATGGGACTAGCTAACGGCGGTTCAGTGGTGACTAGGCTGGGAGCTAAAGATGGATTACTGTATAAAAAGGAGATGGAAAAATGGATGAAAAGAAAGTTGAAAACGGTGGAGGAAACCTTGGGTGTGCTTTAATTAAGATATGGACAAAAAGAAAATATTTGTAACTCATGTTTTTTTAGATAAGTACCTCAAGGAATTAAAAGAGAAATATGAAGTGGTGGTGTGGCAAAAGAAAGATATTAGTAGAGAAGATTTGCTTAGGGGTGTAAAAGGTGCGGCAGGAATTATTTCTTTACTGACTGAGAAGATCGATGTAGAAGTAATGGAAGCGGCCGGGCCGTCGCTTAAAGTGGTCAGTAATTATGCGGTAGGTTTTGACAATATTGATGTGGCCGAGGCAACAAAGAGAGGAATTTGTGTAACAAATACGCCTGGTGTACTGACAGAGGCGGTGGCAGAGGAAGTGATTGCGCTGATACTAGCTTTGTTTAGAAGAATTGTTGAAGGAGATAGATTTATTAGAGCCGGGAAATATAAGGGATGGGAACCGGATTTACTTTTAGGAACAGGATTGAAGGATAAGATTATGGGTATTGTAGGCCTGGGACGAATTGGGCGATGGACGGCCAGGATGGCCGGGGCTTTGGGAATGAAAGTAATTTACTTCAATCGGCATCGAGACGAAGAATTCGAGGAAGAGTACTCGGTGGTTTATCACACTTTAGATCAACTGTTGGAATTGGCTGATGTGGTAAGTTTGTCGGTGCCCCTAACTGAGGAGACAAGACATATGATCGGAGAGCGGGAACTAAAATTAATGAAACCGACGGCTTTGCTAATAAATACTGCTCGAGGGGCGGTAGTGGATGAAAAAGCGTTAATAATTGCTTTAAAAGAAAGGTGGATCGCCGGTGCGGGACTGGACGTTTTTGAGGACGAGTCGAAAATTCCGAACGAATTCTACGATTTACCCAATACGGTATTGACGCCTCATACAGCATCAGCGACGGTGGAAGCCCGTTTGGCGATGGCTAGAATTGTGACCGACAATATGAATGATACTTTAGAAGGTAGACAACCCAAGTGTCTGATTAATACTGATGTTTGGAAAGTAAATGAAAAAAACTGAAGAGCTGGATATGGATATTGAGATTCCCAGTGAGGATGACGAAAATGTGGGAGATGGTGTGCCTAAAAGAAAAAAAAGAAAGAAATCTAAAGAGGAAAGAGCTGCCGAGAGGAAGGTGGTATTTTGGACACTGATAATTATTTTGGCGATTACAGTGGGTTTTTGGTTAGTACCCCGAATTGGTAGCATCCTAAGAGGAGAACCAATGATTATTGAAACGGAGAACAAGAACCAAACGAAGCCGATACCGGAAAAATCGAAAAGTAAAAATTACGTGGAGATTACTCTTTAGTAATTTTAGAGGATTTGAGGGGAGGGGGTGATTGATGATGAAGGAGTGGGGTTTAAGATTTCTTTTATTTTGGCTGGGTCGCAGGATGTTTTTGGCTCGGTACCTTTTTTATAATATTCATATTTAACAGGACAACCTTCACAAGAAAGTGTGCCAGTAAGGGTGCAGATGGGGACTTTTACGATCCCAATTGGGGTAGTAGTGTCTACTTGGGTTGTCTGGGGAGTGGATTCGAGGATAGTGTTGAAAATTTTTGCCCAGATAGGTGAGGCTCCTGTGATACCAGAAGCAATACGAGACATAGGAGTATTGTCGTTGTTACCAACCCAGGTGGAGACGAGATAATCATGAGTATAACCAAAAGTCCAGTTATCGCGAAGGTCGTTGCTGGTTCCGGTTTTGACGGCAACCTTGGTTTTTTTAATGTTGATGATCGAGTTTGCTCCGAAAGCTGGAGCTCGAGCACTGTTATCGGAGAGAATGTCGGAGATAAGATAAGCAGTGGAAGGGGAAATCGATTGATGGGGAGAACAGTTATTGCCTTTGGCAAGGGCGGAAACGTTTTCCACAACAGCCTCCGTTTTTTGAGGACAGGTAGAGAGATAAAATTTTTCACCATTAGCCCGTTCAATTTTTATGATGGAGTTTAGGGGTGTAGTTACTCCGGAGTTTGCAAAAGTTGAGTAGGCTGTAGCCAGGTCGACCATTCTAATTTCCAGACTACCAAGGGCTATGGAAAGTCCAAATCTGCTGGGATCGTCCCAGGAAGTGATACCCATTTTTTGGGCTAATTGAACCAAGTTTTGGATGCCATTTTTGGAGAGAAGAATAACCGAGGGAATGTTGTAGGAACTACCAAGGGCTTGCCTGAGAGTTACAAATCCATGAAACTTGCCATCGTAGTTTTTGGGGACCCATGGTTCTTGTCCAGGAAGATTGAAAGAGATGGGCTTGTCTTCGATAACGTTTCCAGGACCATAACCATTTTCAAAGGCGAGAGCGTAGTTAAGTGGTTTAATCGAGCTCCCAGGTTGACGTAGGGCTAAAGTCAGGTTGACTTGTCCATCTTCATTAAGGTTGAAGTAGTCTTTGGAACCGACCATGACCAGAATTTCTCCAGTTTTGGGATTAGTGACCAGCGCGGCACCGTTAGTGACTTGATAATTTTTTAAGCTACCGATTTCGGAAGTTACAATTTGCTGGACTTTTTCTTGAAGACCTAGATCTAGAGTGGTGGTGACGATAAGACCTCCTTGATTAACAACATTTTCACCCAACTCTTTGGTAAGGAGATCTTTGATATACATTACAAAGTGGGGAGCATTAATCTCGATTTTGGCAGAGTTAAAAATAAGTTTTTGGCTAATGGCTTTTTGATAATCCGCATTGTTAATCATGTTCAGCTTAAGCATTTGATTGAGAACAAACTTTTGTCTTTGCTTGGCTAACTCCGGTTGATCGCTGAAAGGGGAGTATTTACTAGGAGCTTGAGGAAGACCGGCTAGGAAAGCGGCTTGCGAAAGATCTAGATTCTTGGCATCAATATTGAAGTACTGCCTAGAGGCCTCTTGAATACCATAAGCCGGTCCACCAAAGCCGACTTGGTTGAGATACATTTCAAAAATTTTATCTTTGTTGTAGGTGTACTCGACCTCGACCGAGAGAATGAGCTCTTTGATTTTTCTGGTAAGAGTTTTTTCGTTGTTGAGGAGAGTGTTTTTAACCAATTGCTGGGTAATGGTGGAACCCCCCTCAGTTTTGTTGTCGGTAATGTTTTTGTATAGTGCGCGGAATGTACCAGAGATAGAAAAACCCTTGTGGTGATAGAAGTCTTTGTCTTCGGCGGCAAGAAAAGCGTTTTTTACGTGAGGAGGTAGTGAGTCAAGAGTGACCAAAGTGCGATTTTCGTCTTTGTAAATTTTATAAAGAAGTTTGCCGTTTCTGTCTAAGATCTGGGTGGTGAGCTTTGAAGGATAGTCTGTCAGTGTCTTTGGACTAGGGAGTCCATAGAAGAATTCAATATAAATGAAACAAACTAGTGAGATAACTCCAATTGAAAAGAAAAGATATGAACGAAGGGATTTTAAATCAATTTTTGGTTGAGGATAAACAGCTTTGGGAAAACGAGAAAGAACAATTTTTGGGAAAATTATTTTGGGAAATGAGATGTGGGGAAAATAGATTTTTGGAAAGGAAATTTTTGGAAAAGTGAGTTGGGGAAGAGGAGTAGAGAATAGTCTGGAAAAGAAGATAAAGACGTATCCAAAGATTAAAACCACCCAGAGAACAATTTTAAAGACAGGAGTACCAAGGTATGAGAAAAAATTCTTTGATTGAATAAAGTGTCTTTTTTGAGCCATGTGAAAGGCGGATTGTTCAAAGGGCGGGTCTTACAAACTAAGTATATTTTAGAACGAAAAAAGGGAAAAGACTAGGGGAGGAAAAGAGAGTTTATGGGTTCCCATAAATCTTGTGAAGGACCTTCGTAACCGAGTGCCCAGATGGCAATACCACCGAGATTGGCAGACTCGACAAATTTGATTTTTTGTTCCAAAGATTGGGCATTTTCAAAATGAATTTGATATATTTTTTCATCTTCTTCATAGGAAAGGTAGGGGCTGAGAGTTAGATTTGACCATTGAGCTGAGATGGAAGAAATTTTGACGTCTTGAAAGAGAGATTGAATGCGTTGATAGGTAGCAAGAGCACCTGTGCCAGGGTAGGTGTTGGCCAGAAAATCGGTAGAAGCAGTCTGCCATTCATAGCCATAGAAGGGTACTCCGAGGATAATTTTATTTGAGGGAATAAGTTTACTTATTTGAGAAATATGAGAAAGAATATCTTCTTCAAGACAGTCTTTCTCATCGGAAAAAGTACCGGTGCATTTGCCTCTTATTGGGGCGATTGGCCCAGCCTGAGTCGACGATTTTCGATAATAGTCATAGGCCATGACAATAAATTTGTCGGTTACAGGTTCGAGTTGTTTGAGGTCCCAAAGACGGGGCTTTTCGGCGGCACTGGCAAAGATATCGATATCAATTTGACAATGACTTTTATATGAAACACAGACAAAGCGAAGGTTGGTAATGAAGTCAACAAAATTATCTCTTAAAACTTTATTGCCGACGTTGACATATTCAAAGTCAATGTTGATGTCATCAAAACCGAAGTCCTTGTAAATGTTCATGATGGAAGTAATAGCTGCCCTTTTGTTTTCCGGAGAGTTAAGAATAGACTCAATAGTTTCCGGTTGCATGGCGGTAATGACAATAACGGTTTTTTGACCAAGAAGTTTTGATTGGTAGAGAAGTTTATTAGTATCCTTGGATTTAAGCTTGTTCCAGCCAGGTTCAGACTCAACGAGATTAACCTTTTTATTAGTAGAGCCATCCTCTTTGAGGTCAATGGCAAAATAGGCAAAGTGAGTGAGAGAGTTGATTTTTAGTTGCTCGGCATACTTTAAATTCCAGTAAGGAAAAAATCCATAGATAACTTTGTTGGATCTTATGGCGGGAGAGTTTCCAATGAGGCTATCGATGAGAGCAATTGGACTAACAAGAGGGAGAGTGCTTCGCCAGATGGCGTAGGCGGTGATTGAGGATAAGGCCAACCCGAGTAAAAGGAAAAAGATTTTTATTTTACGGAGCATTGGTGGGAACAATATTTAGAAAATTGGCAGGGGTAATGTTTTTGTATTGAAACTTTGAGTAATCAATAATGGTCTGTGGCCAAGAGATTTTCCCCTTGTCATCTACAGGATAAGCACAATCCAGACAGAAATTTTGAGTGAAGGGGTCGGAGACGACGGTGTGTTCTTCAAGGTCACGGTCAACGGTTTCGTCTCCAGGAAGAATTGGCTGCTTATCCGAACGGCGAACCCAGACCTGCATTTTTGTAGGATAAGCAGACTGTCCTAGGGGGAGGATGTTGTCGATAAAGAATTCGTTGTGTGATTCACATTGATTTTCTTGTTGAGCAAGAAGACCGGTGAGATTACAAACCTGGAAATTGGTGACCAGTTCTGGTTTGATTAATGGTTTATCCTTAACGTCTTTGAGGAGTCTTCTCATAATTTTGTTCCAGATGGGAGAAGCACCAGTGACACCAGAAGCAACATAACTCATGGAAGAGTTATCGTTGTTGCCGACCCAGGTGACCGCTAAGTAGTCAGGAGTGTAACCAATAGTCCAGTTATCTTTAAGGTCATTGGTAGTCCCTGTTTTAACGGAAACGGTATGACCGGGAATAACTAACTGACTGGTAGAACCGAAGGCAGCACTACGAGCACCGTTGTCGGCGAGGATGTCAGAGATGATGAAAGTTACTTCTTGGGGGAGAGTAACACGAGGATCTGTAGATAATAGATCAGTTTTAGGTTGAGACTGATTTTGCCAAAAGTCGGTCCAGTTTTCGGGCATCACTGAAACAGCATTGGAAATTTTTTCGACGTCAACTTGTTCCAATACTTTGCCGGTATAGTCCTCTACTTTAATAACCGAGATGAGGGGAACCGTCACACCGGAGTTGGCAAAAGTGCCAAAGGCTTTGGCCATATCGAGCATGGTGACCTCTCCGCCACCCAAAGTGAGAGAAAGACCATAGTTTTTAGGATCGGTCCAGGTGGAGATACCCATGGCGGAAGCCGTGGCGATGAAAGGTTCGATACCGTTAAGGGCAAGTTGTTTGACGGCTGGGATATTGTAGGAGTTGGCGAGGGATTGTCGCATAGAAACAGGACCTCGGAAGGAATTATCGTAGTTTTTGGGGCAGTACTGCTTTTGACCGGTGACGCCAAAACAGGTAGGAATATCGAGATAGGTGGTGCTGGCTGGCCAACCCCGGAGAAGGCCGGTGGCATAGTTTATGGGTTTTATTGAACTTCCAGGTTGACGGAGAGCTTTGGTGATGTTTACCTGACCATCGATTTCGTCATCGAAGTAGTCTTTGGAACCGATAAGAGCAATGATTTCGCCGGTATTGGGTTTGGTCACAACGGCGGCGCCGTTACTAATTTTGAGTCTAGCAATTTTTTTCATTTCGGCAGAAAGGGAGGCCTCGAAATATTGTTGGAGATCAAGGTCGAGAGTGGTGGTTACCCTTAGTCCTCCAAGGTTGACTTTATCCTCACCATATTTTTGAACCAGACTATCACGGACCATGAGAGAAAAGTGGGGAGCGTTGATGGTGATGTTCTTTTTGAGAAAGTTGAGTTTTTCGGCTTTGGCAGCGTCGGCTTGTTCTTTGGTAATGTATTTGTCTTCAACCATGCGACGAAGAACATCTTGTTGACGGGCAATTGCCAGTTCGGGGTTGGCACCGAAAGGGGAGTAACGAGTGGGAGATTGTGGAAGACCAGCAAGAAGAGCTGACTCGGCGAGAGTAAGGTTCTTTGCTTCTTTACCAAAGTAAGTTTCGGAAGCGGTTTCAATGCCATAAACGGCTCCGCCATAAGGTGCATGGTTGAGATAGAGTTCGAGAATTTCGCTTTTGTTGTAGGTAATTTCGGTGGCAATGGCGAGAATGGCCTCTTTGATTTTGCGGGTGATGGTACGACTTGGGTCGGAGAGGAGGGTATTTTTGACCAGTTGTTGAGTTATAGTAGAACCTCCTTCGAGTCTTTTTCCCGTTAGAGTATTGAAGGTGGCACGAATAATAGCAACGGTGTCGAGCCCATGATGTTGATAGAAATTTTTATCTTCGATGGCGATGGTAGCTTGTTGGACAGTGAGAGGAATATTTTCTAAGGTGATAGGAGTACGTTTGAAATCTGAGTAAACTTCGTAGAGGATTTTACCGTTACGATCGAGAATCTGGGTGCTGATTGGAGCAGGAGTTTTGACTAATTTGGCTGGACTAGGAACGTCTTTGAAAAGAAAAACGAAACTAATTAAAAACAAACCGGCTAAGATTGAGGTAATGGAGATAATGCGAGAACGACGAGTTTTAATACATTTCTGGTAGCTTTTTTCGATGGTGCGTAAGAGCTGTTTTCTGGTAAGAGCCATAGGTAACATTATATATGCTATGGTACGATGAAAGAGTGAAACGACTGTGGTACTACTATATATATCTAGTTTTAGTGTGGGGTAGTTTTAGGTATTTCATACGATTGCCCGAGGTGGTAGAGGAGCTGTGGTTTAAACCAGTATTGTGGCTGGTACCTTTGTTTTGGTGGAACCTGGCATTGAGAGAAAAAATTGTGATGTTTGGAAGAAAGTGGGGGCAGTCATTGATTTTAGGGTTGATAGTTGGTGTGTTTTATTTTCTAATTTTGAAATTTAGAAACCTGGGAAGTTTCCAGATTGACTTTAACTTAGTGGGAATAGTGTTTGCGACGGCGGTTACCGAAGAGTTGACCTTTAGTGGATTTATAGCCGGGTATTTGGAAAAAATTCGTAGAGGCAAAGTGTTCAACTTGATTATTGTGGGTTTGATGACGGCAGTAATTCGTTTACCCATACTATTGTTTGTATATCAGACAACTGGGGGTGAGACCTTGGGTGTGTTACTTGTAGTGTTTGCGAGTGGAGTGATCAACTCTTGGGTAAGGGTAAGGTCTGGGAACGTGGCTGGGTCAATTTTGGCTCGTTTGGGAATGAATTTGGCGGCACTGGGATAATTTGAAGAAGATTTTGCGGAGATCGGCCTTAATGATATTTTGTGATGTATTAAGTGGTAGTTGCATTACTAGCGGTAGTGTTACATGATGATATTCCACGCTAAATATTGTGTTTAAATATGAACTGCCCTTATTGTACAAACGAAGAAACATCTGTCCTAGAAAGCCGGGGACTTCCCGGAGAGGATGGAATTCGTCGTAGGAGAGAGTGTAAAAAGTGTGGCAAGAGATTTACGACTCATGAACGGGTGGTGAATATTGATTTGAAAGTAATCAAAAAAAACGGCAAGGTGGAACAGTACGACAGAGAAAAGCTATTGAAGGGGATAAAAAAAGCTTGTTACAAGAGAAAGGTGGAGGAAGACGAGATTGAAAACTTGGTGGATGAGATTGAAACAAAACTTTTGAACAGAAAAACGGTAGAAATTAAGTCAAGTGACATTGGAAAGATGGTATTGTCGCGACTTCTCAAACTTGATGATTTGGCTTATATGAGATTTGCGAGTGTCTATCTGGACTTTGTCGACGCGAAAGAATTTCAAGAGTTTGTAGCCGGGTCTAAACGATTAACAATCAGTCATTAACAAATATGTCAGTATCTTCCACAATCTACCAAAATATTATGAACAATAAAGAGAAGGAGATGGTTTCCGAGACTTATGAGGATGTGATGGCCGAGGTGAATGAAAAAGTAGGTAAAAGACCTCCGATGCCCAAGGATCTTGCCCCTGGAGATTGGTCGGAGCAGGGCATTAAAGTTTTGAAAGAAAGGTACTTAGATAAGAATTCTGAAGGAGAAATCATTGAGACTCCGGATGAGTTGGTGTGGAGAGTAGCCTTTATCATTGCCAGTGCTGAGGCACGATTTGGAGCTTCGATCGAGGAAATTACTGAAACTGCCAAAAGCTTTTACAAATTGATGGGTAGTAGAAAGTTTCTACCGAATTCGCCAACGTTAATGAACGCCGGGAAAAATAATGGCCTACAGTATTCCGGCTGTTTTGTTCTCCCTGTGCCCGATTCTTTGGAGGGAATTTTTGACGCAATTAAGTATCAAGCAATTATTCATCAGTCCGGGGGAGGAACAGGTTTCTCTTTTAGTCGACTTCGTCAAAGGGGTTCGATGGTAAAAAGAAGTCGAGGGGTAGCCAGCGGACCGATCAGTTTTATGAGAGTGTTCAATGAGGCTACCCAGCAGATAAAACAAGGAGGAACTCGTCGAGGTGCTAATATGGGAATTTTGCGAGTGGATCACCCGGATGTTCGAGAGTTTATCACTTGCAAACTGGACGGAGGACTGGCTAACTTTAATATCTCCGTCGCGGCGACTGATAAGTTTATGAAGGCTTTGGCGAAGGGGGAGAAGTATGACCTCGTGGAACCACATTCGGGAGAGGTGATAGGACAGGAAGATGCAAGAGAGATATTCGATCTTATCTGTGACTGTGCATGGAGATCCGGGGACCCAGGAATGATTTTTATTGACAGAGTCAATGCTGGACCGGCAAATCCAGTTCCAAGTCTTGGGCCAGTGGAAAGTACCAACCCTTGTGGGGAACAACCTCTATACCCGTTCGACGCCTGTAATTTGGGAAGTATTTTCTTAAATTATTTTGTGAAAGAAGAAAAAGGAAAACAACAAGTTGATTGGGAGGAGTTGAAAAAAACAGCAGGTGAAGCAGTCAGATTTTTAGATGATGTCATCGAGATCAATCCATATCCATTGAAACAGGTTTGGGATACGGTGAGATCGATCAGAAGAGTTGGTTTGGGAATTGGTGGTTGGGCGGACATGCTTTATCTATTGGGTGTGCCATATAACTCGGAGGAGGCATTGAAGTTGGCGGAGAAAGTAATGAAGACGATCAATGACGCGGCTCATGAGTCAAGCCAAGAATTAGCAAAAGTGCGTGGGGCATTCCCATTATTTAAGGAAAGTATTTATAAAGATGGGGAACCGATGAGAAACGCAGCCATTACGACAATCGCACCAACGGGAACAATTGGTATTATTGCCAATACCAGCGGAGGTTGTGAGCCGGTATTTGCACTAGCTTATAAACACATGGTTAAAGATGAATCGCTTAACCGCGAGATGTTTTTCTCAGATCCAGCCTTTACCGAAGTAGCCAAAAGGGAAGGGTTTTGGAGTGAGGAGTTGATGTCACGAGTGGCTGAGACTGGCAGTGTACATGGAGTTGCCGAGGTACCGGAAGAATGGCAAAAAATTTTAGTGACTGCTCATGAAATATCGCCGGAGTGGCATGTACGAATGCAAGCAGCTTGGCAGAAGAATTTGGATAATGCAGTGAGTAAAACAATCAATCTTCCCAATGAGGCTGTGGTTGATGATGTTGCCAAAGCTTATTTGTCGGCTTATGAACTGGGATGTATGGGAATAACAATTTACCGTGATGGTTGTAAGGAGTGGCAGGTTCTTAATGTAGGAACAAAGAAAGAAGAAAAGAAAGTGGAGGGGGTGATAGAAGCTGCTGAGATGAGAATCAGACCAAGCAAACTTCAAGGAAATACGTATAAAGTGCAGACCCCGGTCGGAACGGCCTTCGTGGTTATTAACGCCGATGAATCGGGCAATCCCTTTGAAGTGTTTATCAATGTTGGGAAAGCCGGTTCTCATGTGATGGCCGACGCCGAGGCGATGGGAAGGCTAATCTCTTTGTCATTGCGTGTACCCTCCACATACCCAGCCAAAGCCGTGGCTGAAGCTATTGTTGATCAACTGTCGGGAATTGGTGGGGCAGACAGCGTAGGTTTTGGAAATAACCGGGTGAGAAGCTTAGCTGATGGGGTGGCAAAAGTTTTGCGCGAATATGTAAGGCTGGATGGAAACATGTCAGAAAACGTGATTGAAGAGGAACCAGAGCTTTTGGCAACCCAACAAGAGTTACCGTTGAGAGTGAAGAGAGGGGACCTTTGTCCGGAGTGTGGACAGGCAAGTTTGGTTTTAGAAGAAGGGTGCCAAAAATGCTATTCTTGCGGTGCCAGCAAATGCTGATATGATTGGTAATGTTGTGATGCGGTTTGATGAGTTTGATAAGACATTTGACAAGTCCACAAATATAGTATTTAATGATATTAGGTAATTGTGATTACTATCAGTCTTTTGTTGACATTGCTAATACGTTGTTTTGTGGTTATTTTTCCCTAGTATCAATCCTTTTTGTACTTTTTGGTGTCGGTGATGGTGGCACATATGGCCAAGGACAGGAGACAGTTGTTAGACAGTATAGTTTTCTATATATTTAAGGCTATTTTTGCATCAATGATATTAATTTATGAGATGAGTTATATTAATGGTGTATGAATAAGCAAGAAGGAATGGTTTATGTTTTTGAAGGATACGGAAAGGGAAAAACCAGTGCGGCTTTGGGGGTGGCTGTACGAATGTTGTTACTTGAGAAAAAGGTAGTATGGATTTCATGGTTTAAAGAACCCAGTTGGAAAATGTCGGAGATGAATTTGGCTAAAGTTTTTAAGAATAATTTAAAGATGTACTGGATGGGAAAGGGATTTTTTGGAGGTCCAATGGATCACGATACCCCTGATGGGCATAAAATGGCGGCTGTGAGGGCACTTTCTTTAGCAAGGAGGATCCTTGATGGGAAAGAGGACCAGGGGGGTATTGTTGATTTGCTGGTGCTCGATGAAATAATCAGGGCAGTAAATGACAGACTTTTGATGATAGATGACATTTTGGAGTTGATAAGAATGAGAGGTAAAACACACCTGGTATTAACCGGACATAAGTGTCCAAAAAAAATAGAGGAGGCAGCGGATCTTGTTACCGAGATGAAAAAAATTAAACATCCATTTGATAAGGGGGTTTTGGCAGTTCGGGGTTTAGATTTTTAGGGTATAGTTAAAGTATGCCTGCCGTAGGTAAGGAATTAGAATATCCGTTAACACCCGAAGTTGAAATTGCTCCAGTGGGGCAAGTAGGTTACGTGGAGAAAGTAGAGAAACAAGTAGAGACACAGCAACGGGTCAGTCCTCAACCGCAGCAAAAGCAACAAACAACCGATAATCAACTCAGCGACATGGGGAAAGTTGTGTCTGCCCAGTTTGCAGGTGCCACCAAGCCAAATATTGTTCTACCACTCGATCAGGAAGAGGTGGTTGAAGGACTTCACCATAAGGTTTGGGAGAGCATTCGATGGTTATCAGAATGGTGTGTGATGATGATTAAAAAATATCCAGGGAGAGTGTTTTATCTCCCTCCAGAGACAAGATGATTAATAACTACGGCAACTTGATTCAATACGGAGTAGTAGTTCTTCTGGGGCTGATTTTGGTGATTGGAGCTTTAATCATCAGCTGGATGTTTTTTGTTGTTTGGCTTAGAAATAAAAACAGAGAAGAGGTGAGTTTGAATTTTGTATTGATGGAAATTGCGGTACCAAAGGATAATGAGGTAAAGGTGGACGCTGTTGAACAAATGTTTTCTTCACTGTTTTCTTTGAAAAGGGGAGGTTTTTGGCAGAAGTATAAACCACAGCAGCACTTGTCTTTGGAAATCGTGGGAAAGAAAGAAGATATTCGTTTTTATGTATCGTGTCATCGTGACAATGTGGAGCTTGTTGAAAAGACTATTGCCGGAACATACTCCGGAGTTCAAGTGAAACAGGTAGACGAATACAATATTTTTTATAAAGATGCAGCGGTGGCTTTTACTGAGCTGGCATTAAAAAACCCAAGTTTTAAACCAATCAAATCGTATAAAGAACTGCCAGTTGATTCTTTGGCGGCAATTACGGCTTCGATGGCTAAGTTTTCTGACAACGAGGCGGTAGCAATCCAAATAATTGTGTCACCGGCCGAGTCTTCTTGGAGTAAGTTTGGTGAGAGTTATGTGGCCAAACTGAAAAAAGATGAAGCCAACCCGGAGAAAGCCAAGTTTAAGATGAACCCGCAGGAGATGGAAGCAATCACTAATAAGTGTAGCAAGGTAGGTTTTTTGACGAGTGTGAGAATGATCAGTGTAGCTCCAAATGAGGGGGTGGCAAAGGCAAACTTGTCTAATTTGAAGAGTACCTTTTCGCAGTTTTCCGGGAGTCAAAATGGTTTTTCGAGTCGAAAAATTCGCTTGAAACAGATGTTTATGATGGATTTTCTTTATCGATATCAAAACATGTGGGGCAACAACTCGGTGTTGTCATCTGAAGAGGTGGCATCAATTTGGCATCTACCAAATAAAACAATTGACACACCACATATTTTTTGGTTGACGGCTAAAGCATCTCCAGCGACGGGAGGATTTCCTGATTCGGGGTTGTGGCTGGGTCGATCGATATATCGAGGCCAGGAACGAAATATCTATATGGGTGAAAAAGATCGAATGCGTCACATGTACATTATTGGAAGAACCGGTACTGGAAAGACTGAACTTTTGAAGTCGATGATTATTCAAGATATGAGAGCGGGGAAGGGTCTGTGTTTCTTGGAACCACATGGTGAGGGTATTGAAGAACTAATGGAGCTGGTACCACCAGAGAGGGCCGAGGATGTGATCTTTTTTGACCCGTCGGATAAAGATCGACCACTAGGTTTTAACCTACTGGAAGTCAAAAACTACGATGAAATGTACCAAGTGGCTTCTTCAATAATTAATTTGATGTACAAGCTTTATGACCCACACCGAACCGGTATGGTGGGGGCTCGGTTTGAGCATGCTGTAAGAAACGCGATGTTGACCGTGGCGGTGGTTCCCGGAGCAACATTCATTGAAGTGAACAGAGTGTTAACTGATTCAAAATATGTCCAAGAAATACTACCTCTAGTTAAAGATCCTATCGTGAGACGTTATTGGACTGATCAGATTGCTCAGACTTCGGACTTCCATAAGAGTGAGACTCTGGACTATATTTCTTCAAAGTTTGGTCGATTTGTGACTAATAAAATGATTCGTAATATTATTGGTCAGTCGAAGAGTACTCTCAATTTCCGGGAAGCAATGGATACGGGAAAAATTGTTTTCCTAAAACTGGCTAAAGGTCTTTTAGGAGAAGAGGACTCGAACTTTTTGGGATTGGTTTTAATCCCGAAAATTTTGGCGGCAGCACTATCTAGACAGGACATGCCCAAGGAGCAGAGGTTTCAGAACTTTGCCACACCGGACTTTGCCCAGATGCTTTCCGAGGTGCGTAAATATGGAGTGTCTTTAACTTTGGCTAATCAGTTTGTCAGCCAGTTGGATGAACAGGTTAGGGACGCAATATTTGGAAACGTGGGTACTTTAATGTCTTATCGTGTAGGTATGCAGGACGCGGCAATTCTAGCCAAAGAGTTTGAACCAACCTTTAATGAAACGGATTTGACCAATGTTCCTGCTCGGGTAATCTACACTAAAACAATTGTGAACGAAACCCCAGTTCCTTCTTTTTCAATGAATGTAGAAAGAGATATCAAAGCAGAAAAGGCTCAAGGGAGCCCTGAAGTGTCGAGAATGATTAAGGAACTATCCAGATTGAAGTATGGTAGAGATGTCAATGAAGTGGACGAGGAAATAGAGAACAGAAGTAAACTTTAGCCTGAAATGGTAGAATATTGCAGATTGGGCCGATAGCTCAGCTGGTTAGAGCGCGAAGCTTATACCTTCGATGTCCCAGGTTCGAATCCTGGTCGGCCCACAAGATGAAAATTAAACAAAAAAAAGTCAAAGCAAAGAACGATAAGATTCTCAGACTAGCACAGCCCGATGAAGAGTTAAACGATACAACTTCAAACTCGCCGTGGTCACAGGAGATGGTAATTACCGGTAATATGAATCGGTAACAATTTACGTGGAAGATGAAGTAACGGGTGAACAGCTGGAAGTCTCTGGAGTAAGAAATGCCTTTTTGATAGTGGAAGATACCAGAAAGTCGACATCGGGTTGGTTGGCTTTGGCCGTAGGTTCAATGGAAAAGATGGGGGAGGTACTAGGATTCTTGTCGCAGACTACTTTGGAAGCATTAAAAAAGCTAGTCAACAAGGACTAGCTTCTTTAATTGACTAAAGAGACTTTTAAAGGTCTATTAGTTTTGGTTTATCCTTGGCAGGCTTCTCGGAAATAAACTCAAGATACTTTTCGGTGGTAGAAAGTCTTTTGTGACCGACGAGTTTACTGATGTAGACCAGGGGACTACCAGAGGTAAGTTGCTGGGCAATAAAAGTATGTCTTAAGTCGTTGACCTTGGCGTTCTCAATACCA
>Ga0075830_122_pt1 | contig 12976 bp, 10 predicted proteins | sample RifGroD2_FD_67897 | JGI IMG/M metagenome (GOLD analysis project Ga0075830, IMG submission 67897) | Microgenomates (Collierbacteria) bacterium GW2011_GWD2_42_50
AATTTGGACGACTTCATCGAAGCGGAATTAAAGTTCTTCGCCCCATCCCGTCAAATTTGATAAACTAAACCATGGATATAAAAATGATCGATCTCGATAAGGGCCAGGGCGAAGCTCCTGTTGTCAAAGCAGAGTCTGCTCCACCAGCCTCATTTACTACCGAAACACAGATAAAGATGAAAAACAAATCTTTCATTTCCGTTATTATTGTTTTTATTCTCGTTGCCGTCGGCGGTTTCTACACCGGCGCCTGGATTAAAGCCAAAAACTCCGGCACGATTGTTTCCGCCGAGCTTTCCGGTATTCAGGCAGAAATACCTCAAACTGGTATCAAAGTTGGCGACATCTTTGGTTCGGCTGATGAAAAAATCTTCAAAGATCCGGCTACGGGCGTCATCGACAAAGGTGGTTTCAATGGTGAAGGTACTCACAAACTTGTTCGTGTGGGAGGTATTTCTCAGACCGTCTATCTCACAAGTTCCACCATCGACCTCGACGCTCTCGTTGGTCATCAAGTGACCATCTGGGGAGAAACATTCAAAGGCCAAAAAGTTGGCTGGTTAATGGATGTTGGCCGTGCCAAAGTTGAAGCTTTGAATGCTCCATTACCAAAATAATTATGTCTCTAAGTCGTTTCCCAATGGGGACGTGGTTCTGGATGACATCGATTTCTCCATCTCGCCAGGTGAATTTGTCATCATCACCGGCAAGTCCGGTGCCGGCAAAACGACCATCGGTCGCTTGTTAATTCATGACTTAGTTCCTGATAAGGGGAAAATCGTCGTCGAAGGCATGGATCTGGGTAAAATAAAATCCCAGAACATTCCCGTTTTACGAAGGAAGATTGGTTTTGCTTTCCAGGACTTTCGTGTCATTCCCGACAAAACCGTTGGTGAAAATATTGTTGTTGCTCTAGAAATTGCCGGATATGATTCCAAAAAAATACCTGAAAAAGTCAAACACACCTTAAATATGGTCGGCCTTTCGGGAAAGGAAAAACTTTTCCCTGGTCAGCTTTCCGGAGGTGAACTCCAGAGAGCCTCGATAGCGAGAGCCATCGCCGCCGAGCCCCCCATTCTTTTTGCCGACGAACCCACTGGCAATCTGGACAAAGAAACCTCCTTAGAAATTTTTAAATTACTGCAAAAAATCAACTCCGACGGCACTACGGTTATTATCGCTACTCACGACGTTACTCTAATCAGCCTAAACATCGGCAGTCACATCCATCTCGAAAAGGGTAAGATAGTAAAGATAGAGAAACGTTCGGAAGAAAAATCAGAAGAAAAAGAAGATAAAGAAGAAAAAAAGGAGGCTAATAAATAGTATGAACACCGCTCTAAAAAATATTCGCCGCTCACCTTACCAAGCATTGTCTGCTATTTTTATTGTTAGTTTAACCATGTTTATCGTCGGAGTCTTTGCTTTAGTCACTTTTGCGTCTCAGGAAATTCTCAACAACTTCGAAACCAAACCTCAAATCATCGCCTATCTCAAAGATGGTCACACCACCGAACAGGTAGGTGGACTCTTAAGTTCTTTAAACTCCACTGAAGGAGTTAAAAACGCCATTTACATCAGTAAAAAAAAGTGTCGGCAACGATCCGGTACTTCTCGGCACCGTCACTGACTGGGGTATTGTCACCGCCGACATTCTTCCTGCCAGTATTGAAATTACCGCTCAAAACCCCGAATCTTTCAAAAACATTGCTGCTACCCTGGAAAAAAGCGACATCATTAGTGTCACCCCCCAAGGCAAAAAAGAGATCGACTATCCCCAAGACGTCATCTCCGAGCTCACCAAGTGGACTAATGCTATCCGTATTGGTGGCTTAGTTTTAGTCATCGCCCTCACTCTCGTTGCCATTCTGAAGATCTCCTCCAGAAGATTTGAGATTAGCACCTTCAAACTCATGGGTGCCAAAAACTTCTACATCATTAAGCCCTATCTTCAGGAATCCGTTATTTATGGTTTAGGTGGCGCTTTCATCGGCTGGCTTGGTTGTTTTGTGACTATTCTTTACTCCACTCCTTTCCTGGCTCCCCGAATCGGCTCAATCATTTCTTTCCCTGTTTCTCTCCTTACCTTTGCCACTCTCTTTGGCGCCCTAATGATCTTTGGTCTCATTATCTCCTTTATTTCCAGTCTCTTCGCCGCCACCAGGTTTGTTAACCGTTCCAAATGAAAAAACTTCTGTTGGTTTTTGTCATCTTGCTTCTCTTTTTATGGATTGAACCAACCAATGCCATTGATTGTGATGGATCGGCTGAATCGGTAGATGCCTGTACTCAGAAAATTAACGAATTGAGAAATGAAGAAACAACCCTTAGTCAGGCAATTTCGGTTCTAAACGCAAAAATAAATCTTGCCCAAGCTCGAATAAATCAGACTCAAGTCCAAATAAACGCCCTGGAGAAAGAAATAACCGTCTTAGATGGAGTTCTTGAAACAGTCAACGACTCCATGGATCAGCTGGAAGTAATTTACACGGCCAGGGTCAGGGAAAGTTACAAACAGATGAGAGCTACCCCTGTCGACTTGATTTTTTCATCGAACTCAATAGGAGATTACTTTAACAAAGTTAAATATCTCAACACCGTGAAGTCCAAGGATCAGTTAATTCTCGCCGAACTGGAGAGGTCAAGAGTTGATTACGATCAGAGAAAAGACGCCAAAGTTGAAAAACAACAAGAAGTCGAAAAGCTAAAAGCGACATTAGTATCTCAGAGAAAAACCCTTGACGCTCAACAAAAGGAAAAACAAAAAATACTTGCTGCCACTCAAAGCGATGAGGCAAAATATCAGCAACTTCTAAGTCAAGCACTCGCCGAGAAAGCCGCTATCGAAAAAGCCTTGGTTTCCAGTGTAAAAGTCGGACCGATTAAAAAAGGTGAACCGATTGCTCTTACGGGAAACTCGGGATACCCCAGTTGTTCCACTGGCAAACATCTCCACTTTGAAATCAGAAAAAATGGAACCTGGACAGATCCGGGAGCATATTTATCCAGTAAATCAGTCAAAGATGAACAAAATGGTGGGGGAAACGTAACTGTAGGAACCGGAAGTTGGCCCTGGCCATTAAATGATACTGTTCGTCTTACTCAATTTTATGGCAGCACACCTTACTCTTGGCGGTATAAATACTCTGGTGGTGTTCACACTGGTTATGACATGGTTTCCACTTCAAGCGATGTCATTTATGCACCTGCCGATGGAACTTTGTACAAATCGTCTCAATCCTGCGGTACAAGTACCATAAATATCGTCTATATAGAACATGCCGACAGTGTTGTGAGTTTCTATCTTCACGTTCAGTAACAAAAATCATATTTTGGTTGATATACTGGTTAATAGTGAAATATTTTTCACTACTGCTCACAACCTGCCTTGTGTTTTTTCTATTCCCAAAATCTGTCCATTCCGCCATCACCTTAAATATTTCTAATCTCGAAAAAGGAGAAAGTAGTTATTCTCTGGACGCTACTCTTTCTGGCATCTCTACTTCCTCAAACTGTTATGTTCAGGTCGTTATCACTGCTCCTGGTTCACCCCACTATTTCGGCCAAACCTGGAGTCCAAAAGGGGAGTGGTTCAAATATATTTCCTCTCCCGCCAAGGAATACATCACTGAGTACTTCATCAAACTGGAAAATGATCAAACAACCAAGATCATCTTCAATACTGACCCCGATGATGAAGACTACAAAGGTCCAGGCGAGTATTTAGTCAAACTCAATCGATATACTGGTGGTGCAAGTTCTCCAGCCGGTGACTCAAACTCTCTTACTCTAAATATCGCCGACCCCACCCCCACCTCAGATCCAACCATCATCATTACAGATACCCCTACCAATACTTCCACTTCGACTACTACACCAACACCAACAAACACTCCCACCAATACCCCAACACCCACCAAAACACCTACCCCTACACCAACTCCTACAAAATTAATCACTCCAACACCCACTAAAAAATTAATTACTTCCACTCCCACCAAAATCCCCACCACCGTAATCAAAACGACTCCAACAACCTTGTCCTCAACACCCTCCGCCATTTTGGGTGAGTCTACCGACTCCGCCTCGCTTAGCGCTAATGTGGTCGTGGATATCAAAATCCCCACCACTCCAGAAAACATAGTTAACAAACCAAAAAACTACAAAACTCCATTTTTCATAGGTCTTTTTCTTGCCATCTCTTCCAGTACCTTACTATATTTTCGCCATCGAAAAGATTAAAATACAAAAGATGGCTCGTAAATTTCTTAAATACACTCCGGTAGTCCTTTGGATGATTCTCATTTTTATCTTCAATTCCGGATCTCCCCTCAAACAAAGTCTACATCCTTGATTTTTTTGTTAAAAAATCCGCCCATTTCCTGGAGTACACCGTTCTTTTTTTACTCTGGTACAGAGCGATAGGGAACAAGAACCCCTTCCAGGCAATTGTCTTTTCTTTAGTTTATGCTTTCACCGACGAAATCCACCAGCTTTTTGTCCCCGGGCGCACCGGTAGACTTCAAGATGTGGGCATCGATTTTAGCGGCATGCTTATTTCCGCTTTTTTAATAGTAAAATTTGACCTATGGAAACTACTTTTATCTCCACTTCCTACGAAGAAACTCGAGAAATAGCCAAAAAGTTTGCCGATAAACTTGAGAAAGGTACTACGATCTGTCTTTATGGTGAACTTGCTGCCGGCAAAACTACTTTTACCCAAGGAATTGGTCAGGCTCTTGGTATAGATAGACTAGTCTCACCCACCTTTCTTATCATGCGTCAGTACCCCGTCACCAACCATCCGGTAATCAAAACTCTCTTCCATCTCGACCTATATCGCCTTAACTCCATCGAAGACATCAAAGCCTTTGATGTCGAAGAAATCTGGTCTGATCCGGAAAGTCTTCTCATCATCGAGTGGCCAGAAAAATTTAAAGAATACTTACCCAAAACTCGTTACGATATTTTTTTCAAGGCCAATGGCGAAAACGAAAGAGAAATTAAAATCCACGAACACAAATGAGTCATCAGAATTGATGACAGAGAATATACGAGAAATGTCGAGAGTCCGAGAGATCAGGATGTACTGGGCTTTTTGGTTCATTGTTTGGAAGAGCGAAACATCAAGCCTGAGGACATCGATGAAATTGAAGTCAATCCCGGACCCGGTTCTTTTACCGGTACACGTGTCGGCGTCGCCATTGCTAATGTTTTAGGGTTTGCCCTAGATATTAAAGTTAACGGCTCAATGACGCCTGTCGAACCAATCTATTCCTCACCTCCGTCAATCACCAAAAAGAAGGATACTTGACAATTGTGAGGCCGACGTTACAATACGTCCTAGAAGGCATTGATTTATAACCTCCATTTGGTCACTTTGGTTATAAGGAGCTAATAGTGAAACCGTTCTAAAAAAAATTAGATCGGTCTACTGCCTGAACAATATAAATCAATGAAGTCTCGAAATGTACGGAAAATAATTTCGTTTATTTCTTCTTTCAATCTCGTACTTCAAACTTTTCTTCCCCTTACTTTGGCTTTGCCTGTTTATGCCGAAGAGTCCACCCCATCTGCTACTGTGGAAACGACCCCTACTCCAGAAATCACTCCTGAAGTTATCCCCTTGGTTGAACCTACTCCCGAAATAACACCCGAAATCATACCTACAATAGAATCAACTTCCGGAATCACTCCAGACCCTGCCCTAACTGTTGAGGTTGCTCCAGATGCCACCCCAACTCCAACTATCGAGATAACCTCCGAAATATCTATCACACCCGGAATCACTCCAGACCCTGCCCCTACTATAGAACCAACTCCCACAGAAACGCAAAACAATTCACCCCCAGCAGAACAAACCACTTCTTCCCCAGAATCCACTACTTCTCAGACCGAAACTTCTGTAGTAGAAAACCTCCCCCAACCAATCATTACTGTTTCTCAACTCGAACAAACGATCACCCCAGAAATTACTTCAACAGACAATACTCAATTAGCTGGTATGTTGTTTCTTCCCCAACTTTCCTCTACCGCAATTGAACAAACTTGTATAACCAATGAAACTATTGTAAATAGTACAGAATCTGATTGGAATATCGACAACTCTAATGGTATTTCCGAAACAAAAAATACAGTCGAACTTGGTGTTCGGTATATCTTTCCTCAAGAGAATAAAGTAAGTGTCACTTTCAAATGTTTACCAAAAGATAAAAATCTAAGAACATCTCTAAAAATTCAACAAGTTAAAATTGGTGATTTAAAACTCCCCGATAATATTAACTCATTCGGTGAATATGCTTACGATATTACAACCGACATGGCCGACGGTTCTTTTGATTATGATCTCACTCTCCCAAAACCAGAGAATCAGTCGGTCGGGATTGTCTACATGGAGGATAAAAATTCTACCCCCACACCTCTAACTGATGATCAAACAAGCCAGGGGGGTAGTACTGTCAAAGCAAGCGACCTCAACCATTTCACAATTTTTGTTGTAATAAACCCAACCCCAGTCGGACCACCATGTGTATTAGCTGGTGCTACAACCGGTACTGGTTGTTACTCCACAATTCAAGCAGCTATTGACGCAGCAAATAACGGAGATGAAATTGAGATTCAAAGTGATATTACAGTTACTCAACAAGTCAATGTCAACAAAGATGTCACTATAGATGGCAATGGTTTTACTGTCACTCCTACATTTTTCAAGACTAGCAACTCCAACAATGCTTCGTTTGGTATTCATAGCTCAGGTGTAACAATTAAGAATTTAACAATTGATGGAACATTAGGCACCAATTTACACGGCATCAATATTTACATGGTGAATGGTGTCCTACTCGATAGTGTCAGTGTTTTAAATAATGATTATGCTGGAATTGTAGTCAATGGTTCAATTGTGACCGTCAACAATATTATAACTGCTGGCAATGGTTGGGGTGGAATCAATGTTGATCAAGGTACTAGCGTAACCACTGAAGCAAAACTAATAGTTAATGGAACTAGCTCTCACAACGAAGCCGCTCACATTTGGATAGATGACGCGAGAAAAGTTGTCTCAGTAGTAGACAATCTAAATCAATACGACATAACAGTTCAAGGACACAAACGTATTTATGTTTTAAAAACTTCTTCTTCCAGCAATCCTTCGGCTAGTCTCGAACAGTGTCGTAATGGCGCAGCAGGATCACCCAACAATTGCTTGTCGCTTGGAGGTTCGGTAGGGTGGGTAAATGGTAATGCCGGTTCATCTAATTCTCATTATGTCGAAGGTTTTTCTATCCCTTACCGCGCCATTTTGGAAGACTTACCAATTAATACACCTATTACCATTACACTTGAATACGATATTAAACATTCTGGTGCCCACGCGATCGACTTTTTGACCAGTTATGATCGTCTTCAGCCACATTCTCCTTTTGGTCATACCGCAGAATCTGTCGATCCAACTAGTGGAGTTACGGGATTATCTGCTACGACTACAACTTATGCCATCCCAGCACCCTCAATTTTTAGTAGCCCAGTTGTTGGTCAACCAGCCACTCGGTTTGACTCTCTCCCAGCCAATGAAAAGTTGATAACTCTCTTTGGTGGAACCATTTCCAACGTAGCTTACGTCACACAAGGTGATTTGAACGATGCCAACGCGAGCACAAGTATCAACGTAACTTTTACTGCAGATAGTTCCAATGCAGTTCTTGCTTGGGGTGGTCATATTGCACAAGAAGTTGATTGGGGCATCAACAAATCAGCCGGTGGCATTAATGGCTCTCCATATCATATGAGGCTTAAAACCTGGACTCAGGGGAATCTCGGCAATCAAGACCGATCTCTTTCCGCAGGTGCAGTAGCAGCCCCTAGCTCCATTACTATCATCAAAGACGCTCAGCCCAACAGTTCTCAAGATTTCTCTTTTACTACAACCGGCAATGGTCTTTCTAACTTCATCCTCGACGACGATAATGATGTAATTTTGTCAAACTCTCAAAAATTTGACAGTTTGTTAGCTGGAACCTTTTCCATTATCGAAAATGCCACAACTGGCTGGACGCTGAATTCCAAAAATTGTATTACCGATGGTACTTCCAATAGCACCTCTCAATTTACTCCAATTACGAACGGATTTTCAATCAATTTAGTTGCTGGTGAAAATATTACTTGTACCTTCACTAATACACAGCAGAATGGAACATTGAGAGTTAATAAGATTACTGTACCAAATGAAGCAGAAATTTTTAGTGTGACAGCAGCTGGATCTGGAACTATAACTGGAAACGCAACACAAAATGTAACAGGCGGATCATATGTCGACTTCATGGTTACAACCGGAACATATTCTGTCACTGAATCTCCAAAAACAGGATGGAGCGAAACGGAGAATACTTGTACAAATGTATCAGTTCCCGCAGGTGGAATGGGTGAATGTACGATTACCAATTCTCAAAGAGGAAGTATTTTTGGATATAAATATGAAGATGTCAACGGGGATGGACAATCTGGAGACTGGACACCTATTCAAAATTGGATAATCGAACTTTGGCAAGGACAAGCAAAAGTTGGACAAACTCAAACATTGGTAAATGGTTATTTCTCGTTTACCAATCTTATTCATGGTGAATATACTCTGACCGAACAAATACCATCAGGGTGGACAAATGTATCTGCCAATTCGTTAAACGTTTCGCTAAACCCAGGCGAAAATGACGGATCAAATAATTTTGTAAACACTAGATATGGCACAATTATTGTTGAAAAACAAACTCTTCCAGATGGAGATTTACAAAACTTTACTTTTACAGGTGACATTGCGGGTACCGTCGCGGATGGAGAAACAATATCTGTTATAAATCGTTTGCCCGGAAGATATAGTTCCACAGAAGTACTTCCCAATGGTTGGGATTTGACATCAATTTCCTGCAGTGACCAAAATAGTTCTGGAAATATTAATACTGGAGTGGCAACTTTTAATGTTGAATCAGGAGAAACTGTTAAATGCACTTTTACCAATACCAAAAGGGCTCATATTATCATTGAAAAAAATGCAATTCCTGATGGATCACAAGTATTTACGTTTAACAATAATTTTGGAAATGGAAATCTTGCAACATTTAGCTTAACGGACGACAACACCGTTGGATTGCCAAATTATAATGCGGAAGTTCTTCCTGGAACTTATTCAGTTTCGGAGAATGAAATAACAGGCTGGAAGCAAGACAGTACAGTTTGTGACAACGGAGAAACTATAGATAATATTGATGTGACTGCAGGCGAAACAGTGACTTGCACTTTCACTAATAAAAAATTAGCCACGATTACGTTAGTCAAAAACACCGTGGGTGGAAATGGAAGTTTTGATTTTGATGCGACAGGTATTGGTTTACCAACAGACATTGATTTAACAACTGTTGCGGGTGTTGCCAGCCAATCATTTACTAATCTAGATCCTGATAATATCTACTCTATTCTTGAAAACGTTCCTGCTGGGTGGAATTTAACAAGTGCAACATGTAACAATGGTGATTCTATATCAAGGATTACTCCAAACGCTGGAGAAGAAATTACCTGTACCATCACCAACACCAAGCTAGGCCGCATTATCGTTAAAAAAGAAACAAATTTAGTTGAGGACCAAACTGAATTTAGATTTTCTTCCTCGTACTCCGAAGGGAACTTCTATCTGTCGGATGGTGAACAAAACGATAGCGGCTATTTAACCCCCGGTACATACTCAGTAAGGGAATCATCTAACGAAGGGGATGGTTGGAAACTTACTAGTGCGGTTTGTAGTAATGAAGACACTCCCAATGAGATAACTCTCGGTGCCGGTGAAGAAGTTATCTGTACCTTCACCAATGAATATACCAAGCCCGAACTCCAAATCAGCAAATCCAACTTTGCAGGAGGTGATAAAACTCCGGGAGAAGCAGTTACCTACAGGATACTGCTTAAAGTCTTAGGTTCAGACATCGACGGCATCACGGTCAAAGATCTCTTACCCAAGGGTTTTATATATCGACCAGGTTCATACCAAGTCAAGATTAATGGACTGATTGTCGATATTGATGAGCCGAATTATCACTCACCCGGTACCTGGATTATTGACTATCTTGTTAAAGCTGGCCAAGAGGTTGAACTTCTCTACATAGCCGACATTTCCGGAGACCAACAACCCGGTATCTACCCCGATGCCGCTTGGGCAATCGGAACTTCAATGGCTGAAGAAGAAGTTATAGCACTAGCTCAAATAGACGGCTTCGTAGATACTAACTTTGTCGGCACCGAAGTGAATGTCATCAAAAACCAGACTCGTGACGACTCCTACTCCGTCGAAAAAGAAGAGACTAAAAAGGGCGAAGTACTTGGAGCCACGACTACCTTACCTGCAACCGGTGCTTCACCTGCCTGGCTAATGCTAGCCTTCGTCTGTTTTGTCTATGGAATCAGATTAATAAAGTCAGGTAATAAAAAGTAAATGAAATTAAAACTAATTTTCTTCGCTACGCTCACGGCCTTTCTCATTCCGGTATCTGTTTTGGCAGCTACTTTTTCGGTTCGTATAGGTCAACCAAAAACACCCACCAATCAGAATAATTTCAAGCTAACTTTTGTTGCTCTCGATACTCAAACGAGCGGTCGGAATATTACCGTCAAATGTTTTAAAAAAGGCCCATCGGATGGGGGATACTCCCAGTTTGATACAGAAAAAATTCTAATCGAGGGTGGCAACACCGATTACTGTAACGTTACCAGTAGTATTTTGAATTCAAACGGTACTTATTCGTTTTATGTCACTGCCGAAGTTCCTTCAGAGCCCCTTCTTACCAGTACAACTGTTTTCGTTGATTACAATAACTCCAGTCCCAGTACTCCAATCTCTTACTCCAAAGAAAGATTAAACGACTGTGATTACAAAATTAAATTCAAAACCGCCGACGATGGCAGAACCTTCAGAGTTGAGTTGTATAGATCCGATTCACTTTCTATTTCCATTGACTCTGGTCATCTTGTGACAACTCAAAACATTGGACCCAACAGCGAAGGCTCTTTCACTAATAGTGTCCCCACCTGTGGCAAAGAATATTACTTCGCAATAAGAGCTGTTGACAGCTCCGACAATGTTTCCGGTATTACCGGCGACAGTTTCACCAAAGTAATAATCGAAGGATCAACCACCACAACCGGAACTACCACACAGCAGCAAGCCTTGCTGGCTGAAGGATCCCAAGTGACCGAAGGAACGACAGTTGAGGATACTGAAACAACCATTACTCCCCCAGACGAAACGCCTTCGACCGAGTCCGGCACTCCGGAAGTCTTGGGTATTCAAAAATCCAAATGGGATAGCATAAGATGGCTTTCGATTCCCCTGATACTCATCGCCACTTTCTTCTTCCTCAAGTCCAAGAAACGTGCATAATAGTTCTTGATGAAACTAGTTATCGGAATCCTCTTAGTTATTTTCTCGATTGTTATTGTGGTCACAACCTATTTTCCTTTGGCTAAAAATGAAGTTGAGTATCAACTTAATAAAACAAAAGGCCAAAATATAGAGGAAATTACTCCTCTTAGTCGGGAATTTGGCATCGTTATTCCCAAACTTGGTATTAACGTCAAAGTCATCAAAAACGTCAATTCTTACGACGCCAATGTATATCAAAAAGCTCTTACTCAGGGCGTCGCTCACGCAGAAGGTACCAACCTCCCCGGAGAAGATGGTAATATCTTTATCTTTTCCCATTCCTCGGAGAACTTTTATGAAGCAGTTCGGTACAACTCCATTTTCTATCTTCTTCCCAAGCTGGAAATTGGGGACACAATCACGCTGTATTTTGAGGGCAAACGGTTTGACTATCATGTTCGGGAGAAAATAATCGCCAACCCGGATGAAGTTTCCTTCCTCACCGACAAGTCGGAAAAACCAATGCTTACTCTTATGACCTGTTATCCCCCAGGAACAAATCTCAAACGCTTCATCGTTGTCGCCGACTTGACCTTGTGACATAATGAAATAAGTTATGGCACATCCGTTTATTACTCTTTTCGCACCTCATCCTCACAACAATCACAAAGCTTGTCATTCTCATTGGTCTTTTCATCATGGGCCGCTCCATCGTCGACATCACCATCGGTTTAAAGCCCGGAGTTCTCGGTTTTGCCTCACAAATTGATCCGGACAAAGTCATTGAGTTGACCAACGCCGAACGCCTCAGCGTCGGCGTAACCATTCTCAAAGAAAACTCTGAACTGGATCAGGCCGCCCTTGCCAAAGCTACTGACATGTTTGAAAACAACTACTGGGCGCACGTCTCTCCGACCGGCACCGAACCCTGGTACTTCGTTACCCAGTCTGGTTACGAATATAAGCACGCTGGTGAAAATCTTGCCCGTGACTTTAGTAATCCAAAGGACGTTGTGACGGCTTGGATGGCCTCTCCAACCCATCGTCAGAATCTTCTTGATAATCGGTACAAGGACATTGGTGTCGCCGTCGTCGACGGCTATATCAACGGTGTGGAGACAACCATTGTTGTTCAGCTATTTGGTTCAACCCAAAGCACTGTTGCCAAGATTGCTTCAACCACGGTGACTAACACCGTTTTTGCCAAGGAAGCTCCGGAAAAGCTCATTCCAAGCTCCGGACTTTCCCCCATGGATCTTTCTCGGGCCTGGTCGCTTGCCTTCGTTGTTCTCATCATGTTTGCTCTTAGCCTTGACTGGATCTTCGTTCTCCGTTACAACATCATTCGCATTTCCGGCAAAACTTGGGCTCACTTAACTTACTTCGCCGCTCTCGCCATAATTATCCTTATTATTCGCCAAGGAATTGTCCTATGAAAAAACCAATCCACAGCCTTCTAGACTATCTCCTTCTTACTATCCTGGTTTCTGTCGCCATCATCCTTACTCTTTACTTCAACGGCAACAAGCTCTTCCAGCAGGTCATTGTTATTGGTTTATCTATACTATATATAGT
>Ga0075830_123_pt1 | contig 12147 bp, 18 predicted proteins | sample RifGroD2_FD_67897 | JGI IMG/M metagenome (GOLD analysis project Ga0075830, IMG submission 67897) | Microgenomates (Collierbacteria) bacterium GW2011_GWD2_42_50
AATATCTTTTTTAATTGAGTTCACAGTTAGAGATTGTATTAGTAAACACCCGTATGTTACCCATACAAAGTGTTACCGATGTATCTCAGCCTGTGCAGAATAATTTTGGTTTTAAAGGACAGTCGGTAAGGAAACCTATAGCTTTGACTTTTTGGGGTTAGGGTGCTAAAATGTTGGGGTTTGTAAGTTCTTTTCGGGCACCTTAATTTTTCTAGTGAGGAGGCTAGTTATGTTTGAAAATGAGAATGTGGTAAGTATAATGCGCGACTCTTGAAGCCTTGTTGGCTGAGCTCCGACGTGTTGGTTACGAGATCAAAGATCTGCGCAAAGATGAATTTCGTGCGGATCGTGGGGTTCCTGTATCGGAAATGGAAGAAAAGGGGTGGTCGCTTTGGTACGCGAGCCTGCCTGATATAAGGCATGGTAAGTGCAAAAGCTGCGGTTCGGTTATAAGTGTGGCAGGTGTGCGATTTCATGGACACAAATGTGAGATTTGTGGTGAAGTTACCTACTACGACCTGGTTGACGGCTCTACAATGAAGTTTGTCTTCTTGAATAATAGAGAGCGTAACTTCCTGTCACCTAAGCTTAAGATGAGAGTCAAACGCTGGGACGTGGAACAGGAAGATATCTATTTCTATTACGAATTTCTGGAAGGCGGTCTCTCAGTTGTTACCGGAAACCAAGCAACAGCATATTTGAATGAAAACAAGCGTCTTTGGCAAGTTATTGAAGAAGATGGCCAAAAGCTTCTGAAGGTCAGGTATTCCTTGTATTGGGATCGGGACACCGCGGCAATTGAGGCTTATGATTCCTACGGTCATTACTGGAACCATTCCATTGTAAAAATTTGGGATGGCAAGGAATATGGCGAGTTGGATCACTTGCCAATTCCTGAGTCGATGAACATTTTTGAAACATGGCATTGGTCTCCGTTGCAGGCAACCCCTTATCTCCATGAGCGGATTTTGTCCGCTGCCGGTCAAGTAAGTGATAAGGGTTATTACTACCAAGATGGCCGGTCGTTCTTTATGGCTAGCGAGTGGAAAGAGATGGCCAAGTTTGTTCGCCATTTTACCGTTCTTAATGGCGACCGCTTTGATGATGCTTGGCCAAAGTTTCGAAGTAGCGGCCCCGGAGGTATCGACGATCTGGCTCATTTTTGTCACGGCAATCCTGTGGTAGAAAACAGACCAAACATCGGTAACATTTTGGTCGCTGCCAGCAAATTGATTGAAGGTAAACCTCTTACTGAAAGCGAAATAACAGAGGCAGTCAGGGGAGTCGAGTCCGAGGAAGGTGTCGATTTAATTCGTGGTTTTCTTGGAAAGAAACGCTAGAAATATAAAAGTTAAATATACCCTTTGTTTTGGTCACATTCGTGATCGGAGCAGAGGGTTTTTTTGTCGGCAAGTTGGCGGAGAATATATATAATGGGGATTATATGAAGAACTTCTTTGTACCCATTGTCGTAGTCATTGCTATCGGAATGGCGGGATTAGTGGCTATCCGTTTTCTTGGGGGAGATGAAGACGTCTGGGTTTGTACAAACAAACAATGGGTGAGGCATGGTAATCCTAGTTCTCCGATGCCTCAAATCGGTTGTGGTATAGCGTGGCAGGAGCAGACAGTGAAGGAAATTGGAGTAACTTTTAGTTATCCTGCTGATATGTCGTATCGTAAAGAAATTGCAGATGATGCAGGAAGGATCAGAACAGCAGGTTTTTATGTTGAAAAAGGATCTTTAGAAAACCCCACCTATCAGTTGTATGCGCTCTATCAGCCTCTTGAAACCGTTACGGAGAAAGAATTGGATAAGCCGGATACGGTTAAAGAAGCTTTTATTGATGGAATTAAGGGAGTTGAGGGATTAATTGAGATTTCCGGACCAAAAGCACACTATTCAACCGCGATTATAAAAGAGGGGAGGCTTTTTACGGTATCGACATGGCCCCCGACAGAAGAAAATAAACGACTGACAGATCAAATAATCACTACTTTCAGATTTGAGTAGGGATTTTTAAGGTCTCACTAATGATATTGAAGATTACTAATTTGTTGAAAGGAGGTGATTAATAATGTTAAGTGCTAAAACGTTTGCCAACGCAACCACAACGATAATGGTCGTTTTTTATATAGCTTGCTGGTTGATATCTACGCTTGCCCCAGATTTGATTTTTGGTATAGCCAACGCCTGGATGCATAGTATCAATATAGAAAGCCTTATATCTTTTGGAACTGTTTTATGGGGTCTTATTTCCATAAGCTTGCTAACATGGATAACGACTTATGCGACTATTAGGCTATATAACAAATGGTTGGGAAAATAAGTTTGTTTAAGATAGATCAGTTATGAACGAAGTGAATAAATTTAAGACGAGTGCTGTTTTGGTATGTCCAAAGTGTGGAAAATCACAAAAGGTGGAGATGCCGATTGATGCTTGTCAGTACTTCTATAAGTGCATACGTTGTGGTGAGATGTTAAGGCCGAAGACGGGTGACTGCTGTGTTTTCTGCTCATATGCCGACATAAAGTGCCCTTCGAAACAGCTAGAAGCACGGATGAGTGGTAAGAAGTGAAACTCTCGCAAAAGAAAATTCGAAAGCCGGTTACCGTCGTTTTTAAAACTTAGAAAGTAGAGGCCTCGGTGTTTAATTGATTTAGTCCGGAGTCGACACCGTCAATATTAATGACGTTAAGCTGGTCTTGGGCTTGATCTAGGTCATTTGGGTTCTCGATGTTTTCGGTGGTGAGAAGATTATTATCGATGGTTTTTTGAGTCTTGAGCGAGATTATAAATAAGCCTACGATGACAGCGAAGAGGATAAGTAGAATGAGTTTAGTGTTGTACTTCATCTTGATTTGGTTATTAATTAATATTTATATCGTAGGAGAGGGAGTGACGGTAACTGTAGGGGTAGCCTCGATTTCTTTAGAGACGGTTCTAACGGCGACAATGAGATTCACGATGGAAGTGCGATAGTTTTTAAGAGCTATATTTATTTGATACTGGTTCATAAGAGTTTTTGGGTCTCCTCCTGAAGTACAGCTGAAAGTGTCTATGGCGGTGTTGGCTTTACTGAGTTCTGTTTGGATGAGTGCTTTCTTAGCGGCGATATCACTAATCAGGATGTCGTAGTCGGGAGCTGTATTACCGGAGGGAAGAACGGTATCTGTGTAGTAAGTCTTGACCTTTTCGGCGATACGGTCGAAAGTCGTTTCCATGTTGGCGGTCAACTTAGTTAACTGTGTCATGCGAGTTTTGACGCCCGACTCTCTGACTTGGCAGGAGTTTATTTTGGCGGTGGTGACGAGGGCTTGGGGGGATGGGGTTCTACGATTAACGCCGTTTTCCTTACCTCTTTCTGTTTGAGCCAATGCTGGTGAGGCGAGGAGAGCAAAAAACAGGGAAACGATAACAAATTTTAGAGAAAAACTGATTTTGGTCATACAATTATCATAGAAGAAATTTAAACGGGCGTCAAATAGTTAGAACAGTTACAGTATGGTGAGTGTTTGAAGACAGACTATAAATTGGAAATAGACTGGATGACGTAGATAAAGAAACCATTTTGGGGGTAATAGATGGACTGAGCGATGGTACTCTGGTCAAGTTTACCCAGATTTTCTTCAAGAGTACCAATGTTGAAGTTTGTGAGACAGGTGTCGGATAGGGGAAAGTTCCGTTTGGGATCGAGGGGGTAGTGATAGGCTACTAGAAGATAGGATTCCATGACATTGGGACAAGATTCTTTGTCTAGGGGATAGATGGACAGACCGTTTGTTTTTAGAACCTTATTGTTTGAGTAATCGATGATGGATAGCTGATCATACGACTCGAGATCAAAGATAGATTTAACCGAGTATTGTTGGGCAAATTTAACTATCTTGTTTAAATCAACAGCACTTTGGCGATGGAGATAAATATACTTACCAGAAGTCATAAAAATTGTCAGGATGTAGGCGATGAGGATGACTCCCAGAGTGATGTTTATGAGCCTTGGATTTTTAAATTTTGAGATAATTACCAATCCTAGTCTATGCAGACCCATGCCAAAAAAAACAAAAATAAACGGGGCGAAGATGAGAATGTGGCGAACGCCCCCTAGAGGAATTATTTTAAAGATGGATAAGCCGGCGAAAACCATCAAGATATAAACAAAGATTAGCCAGAGTTTTCGATTCTTATAAACTAAGTCTATTAAACCTACGATAACCAGAAGTAAAAAGGGAATGGATAAAAGGTTGTGACCGAGTGGTCGGTAAAGATCCAGGGTGTAGGCAAAATTGAACAAATACGAAATTGTGTCGTAGATCACTTTAAAGATATCTGCTGGTCCATTGATATAGTAGGAGCCTTCAAAATATTGTCGGATATATGTTTCAGCGCCACCAAGTCTCCAGTAAGTTAAGGCTAGGTAAGGAAGGCTTCCCAACAGAGCATAAAGACAGAGCGAGATTAATTTTTTGATGGCCAGTTTGTTTTTAATGACTTGGTGGAGAAAATACATTAAAAGAGTTCCGAGAAGAATAAAAAAGACAATGACGCTCATGTAATTAACTAAAAACAGCGGAGTAGATATTAAACCAAAAAGGAGAACTCTTTTATTGAGTTCACCAAGATTGTTGAGTGACCGTATTTCCCGCCAAAGACTTAAAAATATGCCAAATTGAACAATACTAGAAAAAAAATAATAAATACTGGGTTGGATTGATTGGCTATAGAGAATAAAGGGGATAGAGAAACAGATAGTAATCAAGATTAAGAATTGGATTGATTGGTTTGAGAAGATCTTCGATAAGACATACTTTTTAAATAAAATGATTGACAGTATCGAAATTAGGAAGTCCGGTAGGCGTAACAATAAGATGTCTGGACCAAAGAAATTAATGAGAATTCTAGATAACAATGTCGGGAAAAATGGTCCGGTTACAGCGTTGGTGGTGTGGTTTAAGACTTCTCCAAATAAATTTGGCCAAGGGATTTTGTATCGTCGAACCAGATATATCCAGATTTAAGATTTATCAGACGTAAAGCAATAAATACCAATAAAAAAAGAACGAACCACTGGGCTTTTATAAAGACCTTAATATTTTTTGCAAATGTTATCACTATTTAATCTTACTATTTTTCTACTACGGGGGGATGCTAGTTTTTGAGGATGAGATTTTTGTATAAAAAGTCAGCAATCATTTGACTAATGAGATTAATGCCTTCGCCAGATGGATGATAAGGACTGTGAAGTTGTAATCAAATTTACATTTATGTTAGGATTGTTTTGCGATGGTCAAGATACTTAAAAAAAACCGGTCTGTTTGGTTATTTGTGGTTGGAGGAACCGTGTTGTTGATAGCCCTGGGATTTATTTTTTATGTGATGTTTCAGAAACAGCTGGAGACACAAAAAAGAAATGTTGATTTGGAACAACAGATTGTAAAAAACAACGAAACAATTTTAAATATTCAAGCAGAAATTGAGAGGTTAAATAACGAAAGGCAAATACGGAGGTTAAGAAACAGATGGCTGATTTGAAACTTAGTTTTAATGCGGCGGTAGAAGCATATGAACAGATATTGTATCTTCAGGATCGCGGAGCAAAAACCACCACACAACTAAGTAAATTTTCTTCGATTCTTGATTTTTTAGCGAAGAATGATCTTCAAAATGCCCTAAAAACAACCAAAGAGTTGGTGGCAGAGATTGATAAAGAGAAAGCGAGGCTGGCTTCTTTGGCGGCGGCTCCGATACCGGCAAATGTACCGGAGATTGTTGAGGCACCGGCATCCGGATACCGGAGACAGAAAGTTACGGTGGATGGTGTCTCTTTCTTGGTGGATGTGGTGTCGGCGGATCTGGGTAGCACAAAAGTGATTGTAGATACAGCGTCCGACGGAACTTGTGCCAATGACTGCCCCGTGCTGCCTTTGGCAACATATGTCAGTAGAAGTGGTGCTTATGCCGGAGTAAATGGGACCTATTTTTGCCCAGAAACTTACCCTTCTTGTGTGAGCAAAAAAAATTCCTTTGATGTTTTGGTGATGAATAAAAATAAAGTGTATTTCAATTCCGAGAATAACGTGTATAGCACAGTACCGGTGGCTATATTTTCCGGTAGTTCGGCCAGGTTTATTGGTCAGACTTCCAGCTGGGGAAGAGATACCGGAGTGGACAGCGTAATTGCCAATAGACCACTATTAGTTTTAGACGGAAATATTATGTTTGGAAGCGGTGGAGAGGAAAAGGAAGCAAGTAGGGGGAATCGAAGTTTCTTGGGGGCGACGGGCAGTACCGGATATATTGGGGTGGTACATAGTGCGTCTGTGGCGGAGTCGGCAAAGGTGTTGCAAGCGATGGGAATTAAAAATGCAATCAATTTGGATGATGGTGGATCAACGGCTTTGTGGAGCGGGGGATATAAGGTGGGTCCCGGTAGAAATTTGCCAAATGTGGTTTTGTTTGTGAAGAAATAACGGAGTTTGTAAATTGTTGCTATACTTAGTATTGTAATATTATTAACATATTGTAAGATAAAAAATAAATGGCAGAAATAATTAAGGAAACAATCGTGACAGAAGAGAGTAGCAGAAACCCGGTTGTAATTACTCCAGTTAAAGTTCAAGCAACCGATTCTCAGACGGTGGAGTATTTAATCTACTTCTTTTTCGGAGCAATAGAAATACTACTGGCCTTTCGCTTGGTGCTCAAATTGATGGGGGCAAGTCTTTCGAGTGCCTTTGTGAATTTTATTTATAGTGTTACAGGGATTTTTATCTTACCCTTTGAGGGAATATTCCGTAGGGGATTTGCCCAAGGGCTGGAAACAACGTCGGTAATTGAACCATCCACGGTGGTGGCGGTTATTGTTTACGTTATTTTAGCTTGGGGAATAGTTAAATTAGTACGGATTTTCTCAGGTGAAAAACAACCTGAGGAATAGCTCAGAAAGGAGGTAAAAATGGACATAATTTGGTTTATCGTAATATTGTTGATAGTTGGGTGGTTTCTTGGTTTTAGCGTATTTGCTGTCGGGGGAAGTTTGATTCATAGTTTGTTGGTTATTGCCTTGATAGTGATTGTTTACAGGTTGATAACCGGGCAGAGAATTTGAATGGGAAATGACGACTACTGATGCTAAACTTGAGAGATGATAAAGGAGTGTTCTTTGGTGCAGGTAGATAATATGGAGGAGTACAGTGGAGTGCAGATAACGAGAGAGCAAAGGAGTTTGTATGTGTTTCTCAGAAAGATGACTCAGGAGGTTGAGGTAATGCCCAGTTTTGTACCGGAGTTACTGGCTACTTTGCCGGTGTGGACACTAAGTGATCAAAGATTGTTGGCTGAGGTACTCAAAGCGGTGGATGAAAACAGTCTTAACTTATTTATGTCGGCATACCCAGCTGTTTTTAAAGGATAAAGAAAGCGGGGGGGTGGCGTAAACTTAGCTGAGCGGAATGGGGAAGAAAATTATAGAATGAAAGAGATGTTTGATTTATCTTTAGTGTTTGCTTTATTACCATTTGTGTTGTTTTTGAGCCTTTTGTTTTTTAAGAAGCTAACTTTGCTGCGGATTTCTTTATTGGCGCTGGTGGTGGTGACGATAATTCAAGTAACCTATTGGAAAATAATTCCGTTGTACTTGTTAAACTCGGTCGTAAAAGGATTCTTTGTGGCGTTTGATATATTTTTAATTGTTTTTGGGGCGGTGTTTTTCCTGGAAATTTTGAAGAAGGGAAAAGTAATTGAAAATATTAGTTTGTATCTGGAGTCAATATCAAAGGATTATCGGATTCAAGTGGTTCTTTTGGCCTGGTTTTTGATAAATTTTTTGGAAGGAATGGCCGGTTTTGGAACTCCAGGAGCAGTTGTAGCGCCAGTGTTAGTAAGTATAGGGTTGTCTCCTTTGACGGCAGTGATAATTTCATTGTTGGGAAATAGCAGCGCCGGAGCATTTGGTGCTGTGGGAACACCGATAAGAGTGGGTTTTGCAGGCTTGGATGTGACTGGCGTGCCATGGTTTACGGTTTTGTTTAACAGTGTTGGCATTTTTATGCCGGTGTTTATGATCTGGGTAATGGCAAAAAACCAAAAGCAAAAATGGACTCATTTTGTGGAGGTGCTACCGTTTGCCTTATGGTCCGGTTTTCTTTTTGTAATTTCGTCAGTAATAGTGGTGGGTATTGGTCAGGAGTTTGTATCAATTATTGGATCTTTACTAGCAATTGTGTTGGTAGTAATTTCTCTCAAATTAAAGATATTTGTACCGAAAAATGAGAGAAGTTTAATCGCACATTCGGTCAGGAAAATGAGTTTGCCTTTGTACAAAGTGGTGTTGCCGTATTTAGCAGTATTTGCGTTGTTGGTTTTGGGAAAGCTTGTGTTAAAGTCTTTCCAAATTAACTTTCCATGGGGATATCAGCATGTCTTTAATTTGTTTAATCCGGGAGTAATTTTTGTAGTGGTGGGAGTTCCTTTAGCCTTGGTATGGGGAAAGAAAAAGCTACTGACCGAAAGTAGTAAAAAAGCAGTTTTAAGTACGATTGATCCTTTTTTGGTTATCTTGTCAATGTCGACAATGATTCAGTTAATGGTTAATTCCGGAAACAATATTTCCGGACTGCCACCGGTGTTGAGTGTGTTGACGAAAAACTTAAATGGAAGTATTCTGCCTTTCGTGGCGCCATTTATTGGAGCTTTTGGCTCGTTTCTTACCGGAAGTATTACCATTTCAAATATTTTGTTCGGAAATATCTTGTCTCAGGCGAGCGTACTTTATCACATTAGTGTAGCTAAAATACTGGCTTTGGAAATATCCGGAGCGGCTATTGGAAACTCTATGGCAATCGCTGATATTATGGCGGCTGAGGCCGTGGTGGGAATGAAAAACAAAACGAGAAGCGTGTTGCGTGGGGTGATTGGGGCGGTTTTGGTGTGCCTTAGCGTTTTGGGAGTAATTGGTTTGCTGGTAGTCAGGTGAATAAACTAGTTGTTGTGTTTGATGTGTAAGATTTGTTATAGTTTAGGTAGATGGAAATTGAGATACCGATCCAAAGTATATTGTTGAAAGCAAGTTTGGAAATTCCAAGTGAAGCATATGGTTTGATTATTTTTGCTCATGGTACCGGAAGTGGAAGGATGAGCCCGAGAAACGTATTCGTGGCCGAGCAATTAAATAGGGGGAATTTAGCAACATTACTGTTTGATCTTTTAACAGAAGATGAGGAAAAAGAGGCTGATAATAGATTTAATATTGATCTTCTGACAGAGAGACTGATTGCAGTGACCAGGTGGTGTATGGAAAACGAAAAAACAAATGGACTTAAAATTGGATATTTTGGAGCAAGCACGGGAAGTGCCGCGGCTTTGTCGGCGGCGGCATTTTGGGGGACAAAGATAAGGGCCGTAGTTTCCAGGGGAGGAAGGCCGGACCTGGCAATGGATGAACTTGATCTGATTGAAGCTCCGGTTTTGTTAATTGTGGGGAGTGAGGACAAAAAAGTGATTGAATTAAACCGGAAGGCTTATGTAAAAATTGGGTGTGCGAAGAAGGTAGAGATTGTAGCTGGAGCAACACATTTATTTGAGGAGGAGGGAGCTTTGGAGAAAGTGGCTGAGTTGGCAGAAAATTGGTTTAAGAAATTTTTATTTGATGAGAGCGTGAAGGAGAGAGTAGCCTCCATAAGCCAAGAGGATCGAACCAAGGAGATTACTAAGGAAAGCGGTCCAGAGATAGCGAATGATAGGGACGCGGTAAAAACCACCGGTGAGTGAGACAATTTTGCCACCGAACTGAGGGATAAAGCGGCCAAAGAGAAGAAACCAAACTGAGTTGGCAGGGAAACGACCGAGACCAAGTGGAAGCTTACCCTTTATTTTTTCAAAATTGGCGACTTCGCCCAGACCACGACCTAAATAGTACTCGATAACGGAGGCAAGGTTGTTACCCATCCAGGAAACCAAGATACCAATCCATGGTCCAAAAATAGCACCGTTTAGGATAACGATGGGATCTGTAGGAATGGGGGTTGCTGAAAGAATACCCATGAGAAGAATTGAAAGAAGGGGTCCGGTGAGACCGGTGGCGGGAATTATCTTCTCGATGTTCTTGATATCGTTACGAAAGATAATGATGAGAGCTATGGGAAGACCAAAGGTTAAGATGCCAATAACGATGTTGCGGACAATTTTATAATTGATTTTTTTCATCAACAATTAATTATATATTTGTTATTTTCACCTTGGAGAAAGATTTGGAGGGCGCTGGTTTTGATACTGAACGTAATCATGTTAAGATTATTTATTAGAAACGTTGAAGGGTGGAGGTACCTATTTTATATGAGTAGATACTCTTGTAAATGTCCTGCCCCCGGATGCGATTTTATACTGAAGGTGACAGCTAACGACTGGGAAGGGGCGTTTAAAAAAAGTTTGCGGGAAGGGGGTCTGCATATTGTGGAAAATCACCCCGACTTTCCCGATTTTGAGGACAGAGAGGGAAAGGCTCGTGAGTATGCCCTGGAGAACTTGAAGAAAATATAGGGGGATATTTGGGTATTTTTAGTAAGGTGGTTTTGTGCAATAATGAGTTAGTTAACAATTTCAAAAGACATGAAAAGTCCTGCCAGAAAAAAGAAGATTAAAAGAGGAATACTTGCTGCCATAGGAGCTACCGTTATTGGTGTTGCTGTCGGAGTGGTTGCGGTTTTTCTTTCAAAAAAAGAGAATAGAACGGCTGTTAGAAATACTGTAAATAAAACAGTGAGAAAAGGAAAGGCTCAAGCTGCCAAAGTTAAAAGGACTGTAGTCGCGGCAAAGAAAAAAGTAGTTAAGAAGGTAGTCAAAAGATAAAAGTCGACTTGATATGAAAAATTTGGGACTCTAATTGAGCCCCATTTTTTTTGAGTTTGTCTTTCGTAGTTTTGTTTATCGTGTTATGATAAGTAATAAATGACACAAAACGTGGGTGAAATGGATAGGCTGATAAGGGCAGTGACGGGAGTAATATTAATATTGGCGGGATATAGTGTGGGTGAGGGAGTTTGGCAGATAGTATGGTATGTTTTGGGGGGGATACTGATAATAAATGCACTAACAGGCTTTTGTTTAATTTACAAGTTGTTGGGTATATCTACGAGGAAAAGATAAAGTAAGTGACTTAAGGGTTGAGCAGCCAGAGAACGATGAAGGCAAAAACTATCCGATAAATAGCGAAAACGGTAAAATTGTGTTTGGCAACGAAAGAGGTAAAGGATCTGACGGCCAGAATGGAAGCAAGGAAGGAGAAGAGAGAACCGAGGGCGAGGAGAAAAAATTCCCGGGAGGTAAAAGAAAAACCTGTTTTGAGTAAGTCATAGCCACTGGCGGCAATCATCGTGGGAATGGCCAGGAGAAAGGAGAACTCGACAGCTTCAACTCGAGAGAGACTGGAAAAGAGACCACCAATAATGGAGGCGGCGGAACGAGAGACCCCGGGAATCATAGATAAAGACTGAAAGAGACCAACAGAGAGAAGACTTCGAGAGTTTAACTCAGAGATTTTTTTTGAGCCGAGAGCGAGTTTAGGAAGACGATCAATGATAAGCAAAATGAAACCACCAATGAGGAGAGCAAGAACGGTGACAAAAACGTTGTCTAGAAGGAAACCCTTGACGTATTTATAGAAAATTAAACCAAGAACGCCTGTGGGTATAAAAGCAACAATTAGTTGTCGCCAGAGATGTCGTGAGCCAATAATTTTTTTCCAGTAAAGGACAACGACTGCAAGGATAGCCGAGAGTTGGATAAAAATATCGAAACTTTTGGTGAACTCCGTGGTGGTAATTCCGAGAAGTTTTTGAGTGAGTATTAAGTGTCCGGTACTGGAAACGGGAAGGAACTCGGTAAGGCCCTCAACAACGGCGAGAATGATTGTTTGTAGATTGGTCACTTGCTTATTATATCTAGAGTACGATGGTGTTGTAACATTAGTTTAATGTGGTTTTTTAAAAAGAAGAAAAAGGTAGGTCTGGTACTGGGAAGTGGTGGGGCAAGGGGTTTAGCCCATATCGGAGTAATTAAAACTTTATTGAAAAATAAGGTGCCGATAGATTTTATTGTGGGCTCAAGTTCGGGAGCTTTGGTTGGGGGACTATTCGCGTCATGGGGAAGA
>Ga0075830_140_pt1 | contig 9326 bp, 7 predicted proteins | sample RifGroD2_FD_67897 | JGI IMG/M metagenome (GOLD analysis project Ga0075830, IMG submission 67897) | Microgenomates (Collierbacteria) bacterium GW2011_GWD2_42_50
AATTGTTTCAGCCTCAATATCTGCGTGGAATCCTGTCATTTTAGTTTGTTAATTAATATCTAAAACCATCTTACTCCCATTACCCAAAACCTGCCATTTTTGGTTTGACACTTATCCTATAGTAGAGTACAATACCCACGTTATGATAAAAAACCTAATCTTAAGCCTCTATTTTGTGCTGTTCTCCGGCGGGGTTTCTACGGTTCAAAATATTCTCCCTCAAAAAGAGAATGTTTTATCTTCTCGAACAATCTCACTAGAGAATCGTTATCCTTCCCAGAGAGTAAGTGATGTCTTCAAAGACAACATTTTACTTAATTTGGCCTATCTTGATGGGCGTGTTGATAGTGCGCAAGACATCAACTGGGCTGAGATAGATAACTCTTTCAGATCCGAGTTTACTCTTCAACCAAATGAGACTTTTGCCTATCATGATGCAGTTCTTCCCCAGTTTGATGGTAAGGTTGTCAAGACCACTGAGGCTCACTTTAACTACTCCGACGGATTCAAAACCGATGGTTATTTATATGGAGATGGTGTTTGTCATCTTGCTTCCCTTATAAACTGGGCAGCCAGAGAGGCAAAACTAGATGTGCTTGCTCCCGCCAATCATGATTTTGCAAACATTCCTGAGGTGCCTAAAGAATTTGGTGTGTCTATTTACTACAACCCCGCAAACAAATCTATTGGTGCAAATCAAAATTTATACATCACCAACAATCAGGACAAACCGGTAAACTTTGTTTTTGAATACAAAGATGGACAGCTTTCTGTCACTGTTACCGCCCAGGCCTAAAGTAAGCAATAACACTAAAAAGAAGCCAGCTGTTCGTAAGGGCAGATGGCTTCTTCTCTGATTACACCGAATATCATGAACCAAACACTTTGATATCTTAGCGAAGTGTAAGGACGGTAACTTACTTCCCGGTTTCTACTGATATGCAACGCACATACCCCAGAGTAGGATGGTTATCCCTAGGCTGCGTTACCACTTAAAAGTGCGGTGTACCAAAAAGAGTTAGAGAGGTCGTAATTTTGTTAACTTATCCCTACCCTCTTTTATGTGGGATTAATTCAATTTAGCTAACTTTCAATCATTTGTCAATATCAATTTCAAGGCTAAGTTGTAATCAAAATTACAAAATATCGGATACTAAATATTTTTCCCAAACGTAACTGCTATAATCAAAAAGTAACAAAAGCGTTTGAGCCGGGCAATCACCCAGGCGAGCTGGAAGAAGAAAACAGTAGACCTTCCCGGGAAGCCCGTAATAGCGACAATCAAGTAAAAAATTAGATGGTACCGTCAGAAAACAATGTTTAATGACTCTAATCCTGGAAGACTTACGTCTTGGCAGGATTTTTTTGGAATAAAAAACTATTAAACCCTTGGAAACACAGTACACTCCTTCGATAATCGAAGAGGAGGTCATCAAATATTGGAAAGAAAATCAAACCTTTGAAAAATCGGTTTTTCAAAGAGATGCCAAAGACACCTTCCGTTTCTACGACGGTCCTCCTTTTGTCACCGGTAAGCCTCATTATGGGCATCTTTTAGGATCAATCATTAAAGACGTTATTCCTCGTTACCAAACCATGAAAGGTAAGCACGTCGATCGAGTCTGGGGCTGGGACTGTCATGGTCTTCCCATTGAAAACAAAGTTGAAAAACTATTGGGGGTCAACTCCAAAAAGGAAATAGAAACTCTGGGCATTGATAAATTTGTTTCTGCTTGCAAAACTTATGTTCACGATGTCTCCTCTGAATGGCAGTGGTATATCGACAGGATCGGTCGTTGGGTTGATATGGAACATTCTTATCGCACCATGGACAAAAACTACATGGAGTCGGTTATCTGGGTTTTCAAACAGCTTTACGAAAAAAATAATATCTATAAAGGCAAAAGAGTTTCTCTTTTTTGCCCCAGGTGTGAGTCTCCTATCAGTAATTTTGAAATTGCCATGGACAACTCCTACAGGGATGTCACTGATCCTTCGGTCTTTCTTAAATTTCGTGTAAAAGGTGAGAACCACTTCTTCCTTGCCTGGACAACTACCCCCTGGACACTTCCCAGTAACTTTGCCCTAGCCGTTTCCGTAGACGATACTTATGTCTTGGTCGAACAGAACAATGTTCAATACATTCTCGCTAAGGCTCGTGTTGAAGAAACCTTAGGAAGCGACGGTCTCAGAATAATTAAAGAATTCAAGGGCAACGAACTTGTAGGCAAAGAATACGAACCTCTCTATACCTACTATGACTCCACCAAAGCCGACTACAAAGTCTATCCCGCAGACTTTGTCTCCATGGAAGACGGTACTGGAATTGTTCATATTGCTCCGGGATTTGGTGAAGATGATACTGAGCTTGGTAAAAAATATGGACTTTCGATGGGGGAGTCGGTTGACGACACCGGCACCATGGATCCAAAAATTACTGTTGCTCAGGGTAAATATTTCAAAGCTGCCGATAAATTAGTACTCGAAGATTTAGTCAACAGAGGTTTAATATTAAAGAGCACAAAAATTACTCACAGTTATCCTCACTGTCATCGTTGCGGAACTGCCTTACTCTATAAAAGTCAAATAGCTTGGTACATCAATATTCAGGATATTAAAAGTAAATTAATTGAAACGAATAAAGATATTAACTGGGTCCCCAGTCATTTCAAAGATGGTCGTTTCAGGCTTGGCATAGAGTCTGCTCCAGACTGGTGCATTAGCCGTTCACGTTACTGGGGTACACCTCTTCCCATCTGGGAGTGTGAGTGCGGAGAGAGAATCGTTCCTGGATCAATTGCCGATATCGAAAATCTTTCCGGTCAAAAAGTAAAAGATCTTCATCGCCCAGACATTGATGAAATCTATTTAAACTGTCCTAAGTGCGGCAAAAAAGCCAAACGCGTTCCCGAAGTGCTTGATGTTTGGATTGAGTCGGCTTCTATGCCTTATGCACAAGTACATTATCCCTTCGAAAATGTAGACAAGTTCAACAATAGTTTCCCAGCTGACTTTATTACCGAGTACACAGGCCAACTACGGGCTTGGTTTTACGTCACCCACGTCGTCTCCAATCTATTGATGGGCTCCAAATCATTTGAAAATGTCGTGGTCAGCGGTGTCATCATGGGAACCGATGGCCACAAAATGAGTAAGAGTTTAGGAAATTTTCCCGACCCCAAAGACTCACTCCAAAAGTTTGGTGGCGACTCTCTTAGGTTATATCTCATGGGCAGTTCCATTGCTCTTGGCCAAGACATTATTGTCTCCGAAGAAGACTGGGCCAACGAACTCAAAACCACCCTTATGCTACTCTGGAACTCCTACAAATACTTTGTTTCTTATGCCTCTCTCGAAAACTGGGAACAAAAACCGGAGTTTGCCAAAGAACCAGGCGTTCTAGATCGTTGGATTCTCACTCGTTTGGATGAAACAGTTCTTATGATGGATAAATATCTTGGTGTTTATCAAATTCCTAAAAGCGTCGCCACTCTAAAAAGCTTCATTTCTGACCTTTCTACTTGGTACATTCGCCGTTCTCGCGATCGTGTTGGTCCCAGCGCCCCAAATCAAGCCGACAAAGAAGCTGCCTATATCACCATGTCCACCGTTTTTAGCGTTCTTTTCAAGGTATCAGCTCCAATTATTCCTTTCATCTCAGAGTATCTTTATCGTCATCTTACCGGAGAAGAATCGGTCCATCTCGAAGACTGGCCAACAGTCAAAAACGACAAAGTAATTGACAGGGAACTTTTAGTCAAAATGGTTCTAGTTAGAAGAATCTGCGAAATGGGCAACGGGGAAAGAAAGAATCTTAGTCTTCCGATCAAACAAGCTCTATCATCCATCACCGTAAAAGGTGAGTTCTCCACGCTTAAGGATGAAAGTGAACTTCTTCAATTAATTAAAGAAGAACTAAATGTAGAAGAAGTCTTGTTCGCCGAGGGCAAGGAAGGCGTCAGCTACGACACCGTTATCACTGTCGATCTCAAAGACAAAGGTTTGGCTCGTGAAATTATCAGGTCGATTCAGGAAGCCAGAAAATTGGCGAATTGTCGACTCGACGAAAAAATTGAGATCGAACTACCTTCTTGGCCAGTTAAGTACGAAGGCGACATCAAGCGCAAAGCCTTGGTATCCAAAATTACCAAAGGTCCAGAGATAAAAATTGTAAGATCGAATTAATATGCGTCCAAACAAGGGCTTATTTATCGCTGCCTTAATACTGGTTCTTGTCTTGGGTCTTATTACCATCTGGAGTACAGTTCCTGATTTGTTTTTTACTCAGCTGGAATTTATTATTGCCGGTATTATTATCGTTTTTCTACTCTCCAGACTGGATACAAGAACATTTTTTAGTATCTCAACCGGTTTATATATCACTAGTATCTTCCTTTTGATTCTGACTGCGATTATCGGCAGAAATATCCGTGGTTCTGTTCGCTGGATTGATCTAGGTATCTTTAATCTTCAAACATCTGAGATTGTCAAACCTTTTCTCGCCATTTTTTATGCGTCATATCTCTCTCAAAGCAAAATTAGTAAATGGAAAGATGTTTTAAAGTTCCTTTTACTTGCCATGATTCCGGTTGTTTTAGTCATTATTCAGCCAGACCTTGGTACCGCCTTGACCTTAATTTGTTTGCCCTTGGCCCTGTTGGTATTTACCGGTCATATAAAGAAACTCCTAATTATTGGTGCCGTCTTTCTTGCTGTTGCCATCCCTTTGGAATCATATTTCCTCAAACCGTACCAAAGACAGAGAATCGATACCTTTATTAATCCCTACAAGGATCCTCAAGGAGCTATTCAAGCCACGATTGCCGTCGGGTCGGGTGGTATTTTTGGCAAAGGAGTCAAACTTGGAACCCAGTCTCACCTAAACTTTCTTCCCGAACGTCATACCGACTTTATTTTTGCCTCGTTTGTCGAAGAATTCGGTTTGGTCGGAGCTTCTTTTCTTCTCGCCGCTTACTTTTTCATTTTTCAAACTTGTCTTCAAACAGGCAAAGTTCTAAGGGACAGTCGAGCATCGCTTCTTTCACTTTCGGTTTTTACCATCATGGCATTCCAAACAGTTGTTAACATCGGTATGAATCTTGGGGTCATGCCTGTAACCGGAATTACCTTACCCCTTTTTTCCTATGGCGGTAGCTCCCTTCTAAGTTTCGCGATATTAATTGGACTCCAACTCCGCCAGCTTGATTTAATCACCCCTTTTGAGATATAATTGTATGCCGTCATTGAACTTGGCGGAAAACAGTTCTTGGTCAAACAAGGAGACAAAATTACTGCTGAGAAAATCGAAACTAAAGTTGGCGACACTTTAAAGGTTACTGAAGTTTTGTTGACTCACGACGGCAAAGACACCAAGATTGGTCAGCCTTACGTCGAAAAAGCTTCTGTAGAGCTTACTCTAGACAGTACTGGGCGTGGTGAAAAAATTCGCGTAGCTAAATTTAAGGCTAAATCAAGGTACAGAAAAGTTCTTGGTCACCGACAATCTGAGAGCTATCTCACGGTCAAGGCGATCAACCTTTAAAACACAATGCAATTTTTATTGTTCGTCGGAGCCAACAATACTTTGGCGGCAGAAGAGGTGTCTGCCCAAATAAAGAAGGCGACCCAAATTTCCCCCAATGTCTATCGTTTTGAGATGGGTTCTGTTGACGAAGCCAAAATAATTGCCGAAAGACTAGGATCCAGTATCAAACTCGCCGTTCTTCTCGAAGGGGTTATCCCAGGTGCCAAATCCATAGCCAAAGAAATCAAAGCTAAAAATTTCTCTTTAAGTCTGTTGGGAAAAAAGGAAAACACTTCCAAACTTCACCAAGAAGTCAAAGACAATCTTGAAAGAGGTAGATTTGTCATTCCCAAAGACGAGTTTGGCGTTTCTCCAGTCATCAACAAAAAACACAAGATCGATGAGTTTTTCTTGGATATAGAAAATAATCAAGTTTGGCAAACTGTCTGGGTTCATAGCTTCATGCACTGGATCAAAAAAGATCGTCACATGCCTCACATTGATCCCCAAGCCGGTATGCTTCCTCCAAAAATCGCCCGAAGTATGGTCAACCTGGTACCCCTTTCTCCCGAGGGCAAGATCTTGGTTGATCCTTTCTGCGGTTCAGGCAGAGTTTTAGTCGAAGCCGCTGAGGTAGGCTATCAAATAGGCGGAACAGACATTGTCACCAATCAGGTTCAAGATACTATAGAAAATCTCCAATCGATGAACTTTTCGGGGAAAATAGAGGTTCTTGATGCTACCCACCTCTCCGATAAATTCAGCAATATCGATGCCATTGTTACTGAGCCTTTTCTCGGAAAATCTAAGTTCAGACAAGACGAAATTCGTTATATTGTCCCCGGATTGGAGAAGCTTTATCTCGGTTGTCTTAAGGACTGGTTGAAAGTTCTCAAACCCGGCGGTTTTGTCGTCATGGTCTTCCCTTGGTTCAACGACGGTAAAAAAGAATATAAGACGAGTGAAATAATTGACGGGAAGCTAAAGTTAAGTTACAATCCATTGAAACGCGGAATATTTTATTCACGTCCCGACGCGGACGTCAAGCGTGAAATAGTTATCTTACAAAAACAATAAAAATATATGGCACACGTCAAATCAGGAGGAGCGACCAGACAACACGCTCAACGTTCCGGCAAAAGACTAGGAGTCAAAATCTACGGTGGTGAAGAAATCAAAACTGGTCAAATCATTGTTCGTCAACGTGGAGCAGGAGTACATCCTGGTATCAACACCGACAAAGGCCGTGACTTTACTGTTTACGCTACTGCCCCTGGAAACGTCAAATATCGTAAGTTAAACGGGGTTAAATACGTAGACGTAATCACAAAATAAATGGAAGAAAATCAACAGGTTGCAAGATTACCGCTAGACCATCTTCAACCCAATCCTCTTCAGCCAAGAGGAGTGATTACTCCTGAATCTCTTTCCGAACTTGTTGACTCCATCAAGACTCACGGCATCATTCAACCTCTCGTTGTGGCACACACCCCCGCAGGCTATCAGATCATCGCCGGAGAACGTCGTTGGAGAGCCAGTCGTCTTGCCGGTCTTACCGAAGTCCCTGTTAGAATCATCGAAACCACTCCTCAGGGAATGCTTGAGATGGCCATAGTGGAAAATGTTCAACGCACCGATCTTAATCCTATTGATCGTGCCAACTCCTTTGAACGTCTCATCAAAGAATTCTCTTTAACCAACTCGGACATCTGTACCCGCATCGGCAAAAGTCCAGCCTACGTCAGTAACACCTTCCGTCTTCTCGAACTTCCAGATGCCCTTAAGGACGGACTGATCTCGGGGGTCATCACTGAAGGCCACGCCAGAGCCCTAGCCGCCATTCCCGACACCCAGGCCATGATTGAAGCCTACAAGATGATTCTCCGTGAAGGTGGTTCGGTCAGACGTGCGGAAGAGCTTTCTCGCCGTTTCAAAAAAACCATGCATCGTTCCAAGCCATCTGATGGTTTCAACACCAAGACTGTCAATGAATCCATAGACAACATGGCAACAGCCATTGGTCGATCAATAGGGGAGAATGTTAACGTCAAAATGCGCCGTTCCAGAGTCGAAACCGCCATTCATATTGTTCTCAAAGGTAATCCTGAAGAAACCGAAGCCCAGATCCAAAAAATCTATGATCTAATAGTTGGAGTTCCCAAACCGGAAGTTCAAGTTGAAAAGGAAGAAGAGATTAAAACTCAAGAGTCTCCAAGCGAAAATACCTACTCAAATCCTTTTGAACCAATGTTGGAAAAACCCTCCTACAATCAACCCTCTGACCCTATTGTTCCCCGAGACCCCGACAACCTTTCGGAATACTAAACCCTAATTGGAAGCCCTAGTTTGATTGGAGATTACTCCAACTACATCTGATGGCCAATATCGAAAAAAGACTCTCCCTACAATATTCTGTTCGGGTACCGGACCCCAATCACGGCTATCCGATGAATGACCCCGATTATCCCCAAAAGCAATAACTTCACCAGGTTGTACCGTATAACTTTCTCCTTCCAACAAAAACTGCCCCGGATTAGTGACCACGTCGCTTGAAAGATAGTACTCGTCAAGTACTTGGCCATCAATATATACGTTGCCATTCTTGATCATCACTGTCTGTCCGGGAAGAGCAATTACTCTCTTGATAAAGTCAAAATTCTCATTTACTGGAGCCTTAAAAACAATTACATCTCCATATTTTGGTAGCCCTCTTTGGTAGGTAATTTTGTCGGTAAGTAAGTACTCTTTATCCTTAAAAGTTGGGTACATCGATGCACCCTTCACCTGATGAGGCTGCATCAAGAATAGATAAACAACGACAAAAACCGAAGCAGAGATGACAAATGCCTCAACAAACTCGTAAACTACCTTGATAAACTTTCTAAAGAAACGCATCATTTAAGTTTAATGCGGTTGATATAATATATCAAGTTGGATCTGTAGCTCAGTTGGTTAGAGCGCTTCATTCACATTGAAGAGGTCACTGGTTCGAATCCAGTCAGATCCACCACCTTTCGTTTCTTTCAACGTAACTGACGCATTCGCCCTGATTTCTGAAGCCAAAATAATCGTACATTACTTTCCATCTATCTTTTTTACACTGTTCTTTATTTGCAGGAGAAGATTGAATGGATAAATTCTTGCCATTACTTTTCACAATGTAATAGTCATGTTGATCGTTAGAAACTATATTCCCATCAAAAATATTCCAATCTGATGTGTCTCCAATGTTACCTATGTGCAATTTATAAGTACCCTTATTTCCATCTTCAAATACTCTAATCATCAATTCCTCATTATCGTATCCCGGCAACATAAATAATTTATAATCTGGGAAATACAAACCCAATTGATCATTGCATTTAGTCACCTCAATATTGCATACTTCAAGTTTTCCAGGGGAACGCAGAACAACTACAAGTGCATTTTTTCGACCATCATTATTTCCGGAAATTATTTTTGTCTGATCTAAACCTAATACCCCGAATATCTTTTGAATATTGTCATTTTTGGTAACCAACTCACCATGCCAACCTGATCCCCTAAGAATATTAGAGAAAGTACCTTTTGCACTATCTTCCGTAATTGTTCCGTCTCCATCTGCAGTTTCAAACGGATCACTAATTGGTTTACCATCAACCCATCTTTGCAAAGCTAGATCTTCCTCTGATGGAGCAATTACCTTAACAATTTTATTGGTCTCAATATCCTTACTATAGATGGCAGTTGTTAGGGAATTGATTTGAGAAACATTCTGATTCAAAGTGCCCAGATACAAATTTTTTTGACTAAGAGTAGACCA
>Ga0075830_132_pt1 | contig 6940 bp, 8 predicted proteins | sample RifGroD2_FD_67897 | JGI IMG/M metagenome (GOLD analysis project Ga0075830, IMG submission 67897) | Microgenomates (Collierbacteria) bacterium GW2011_GWD2_42_50
CGGTTTCTCAACCTTCATCAAAATTTTCTCCGTACCCACCATTATTTTTGAGTACTCTTCACAATTCAAATTGGCAAACAAACCCTCTCTGGTTTCATTAGGACATTCATTGACCAAGGCCATTCCGTAAAAAGTACCACTCATTACTAAGATAGACAACAAGGACACCCCCACAATTCTGTATCGAAAATAAACATCATCCAAAACAAAGTTTTCCCAACCGACCACTAAGTGATAAAACCACTCCGAAAAAGCAACTAAAAATATCACCGCTACCACAACTCCGACAATAACTGGCATCTGCATATACTCATGTTATCATGAACTCATGGATACCCAAATAGAGCATAAACTATCAAAGGCCAATGGTCTACGTGAATCGGAAAACTATGGAGAATCCGCTAAGCTCTACACAGAATGCCTGATTGAATTGCTTAAAAAAAGCGACCCAGAAGGCCTCATTCATTGCCTGTCTGGCCAGAGTCTTATTTATAAAATTCAAGCCCGTCAAAATAGTCTTCCTGTATATCGTCACCTAGCCATCGCCTTTGCTAAAGAGAGTTTTGCCATTGCCGAAAAAAACCAAAATCTAGATGGCCGTGTTCTATCGACTGCTTATAGTTCTTATGCCGATGCTTTATTAATGGACGAAAACTTTGCCGAGTCTCTACCTATATTTGAAAAATCACTTTCTGTTTCCACTGCCGCTGTTCCGGAGAAGGGGAGGCTCAAAGCACATATCGGCAGCGTTAAGTATATCCTTGGTGACAAAGAAGAAGGCATTAGTTTGATTAAGGAAGCTCTTACAGATATTCGCACCGGAGATCTCTCTACCTATCCAATTCGCGTTTGGGAAACAGGTGCTCTCAATGTTCTTGCCAAAATTATGGCCAAAGAAGCTAATCTTGATGAAGCCAAAAAGTTGGCTAGTGAATCTCTCCAAATTGCCACCGAACATAATCTATCTATTAGGAAAAGAGAAGTTGAAGAAATCATCGCAAAACTCTCCTCCGGAAAGACAGATTTTTCTATATAATTTACCCTTATGAAAAAACTTCTTTTAGTTATTGTCTCGGCTATACTACTGTCAGCCTGCAGTCTTACCAAAACATCCAGTACTCCCAATTATCAAATTTCCGATATTAAAATCAACCCAACCAATATGGACAACTCTACCCCAACCCAAACCCCTCTCGCTGAAAACATTACCGCTGTTATCAAAACCAACAAAGGCACCATGAAAGTGGCTCTCTTCCCCAAGATTGCTCCCAACACCGTCAGAAACTTTGTGGAGCTCGCTAAAGGCACCAGAATTAACCCCCTCACTGGCAAAAAAGTTTCCGACAAACCTTTCTACGACGGCGTCATTTTTCACCGCGTCATCGAAGGGTTCATGATCCAAGGTGGTGATCCTCTTGGTTCCGGCATGGGTGGCCCCGGCTACAAATTTGCCGACGAACCCGTCACCGAAGAGTACAGCAGGGGCACCATTGCCATGGCCAACTCCGGACCAAACACCAACGGTTCCCAGTTCTTTATTATGCACAAAGACTACCCTCTTCCTCCAAGCTACACTGAAAGTCTGGCAACCGTCGATGCCATCGCTACTACATCCGTAAACGGCTCAGACAAACCCCTAGAAGACGTTATTATCCAGTCCATAGTTATTGAAGAAGAATGAGGCGGATAGGCGGTCATGTTTCCATGGCCGGCAGTTTGCTTAATGCAGTATCCAAAACGCGGCAAATAGGCGGCAACTGTCTACAGATTTTTGCCGGCTCTCCCAGACTCTGGTTCCGAAAACCTTTTCCGGATGATCAGGTTGAAGCTTTTCTCAAAGAAACCCAAAAACTGGATATTTCTCCTACCTTTATACACGCCCTCTACTTGGTGAAAACAATGACATTCTTGAAAAATCAATCAACTCCTTGGTTATCGATATCCAAAACGGTGCTCGCATAAAATCAGCCGGTGTCATAGTTCATATTGGCTCACATCTTGGTGCCGGCTTTGACGCCGTCAAAGACCAGCTTGTCGCCGTCATCCAAAGGATTCTTGCCAGTACCGAAAACTGCAACTTAATTTTGGAAAACGATGCCGGTCAAAATGGCAAAATCGGCTCACCGGAAGAAATTAGTTACTTAATAAAAACCATTAACGACGACCGTCTTAAAGTATGTCTCGACTCTGCTCACCTTTTTGAGTCCGGTGTCGACATCCGAAAGATAGACTCGGTCGAAAAATTCTCCCAACAGCTAACTCAACTAAATCTCGTCGACAAACTAGTTTGTCTCCATCTCAATGACTCAGCGACAGCTCTAGACTCTCATCGCGACATGCATGCCAATATTGGCGAAGGGGAGATCGGCCTTGAAGGTCTAAAAAACTTAATCAACCACTCCACCTTTAACTCTCTCCCTTTAATTTTGGAAGTTCCTGGAGAAAATAGAGCCGGATGCGACGAGAAAAACATCACCCTGGTCAAGGGTTTGATTAATTAAACCCTTTCTTCCGGAGCGTCATGGCGAATTTCCACGGCAGTTCCGGGGAAAAAGGACATACTCTCTCTTGAAGACCAGTAATCCGCATCTCGAACAGCAGACTCAATTTTAGTTGGATACATTGCTCTGGCCATTTCTTCAAGATTTTTATTCATTTCTTCTTTAGAATACTGTCTGTCTTCATAGGGACTTACAACGTAACACCATGGAGCCATATGAAAGCGCACTGCATTTAATATTTCTTCTTTTGCTGTTACATCCGGTAGGTTAAATTTTTCCAACCACCTAGCCGCGATTAGTCCGTGAGTGTAATCTGTTTTCCCAGTCATCCACACCACACCATCCTTACAAGTATCGTGCAACAAAAAAGCGCTGATAGCTATATCCAACTCTCTGGGGGAAAATCTGGCTCTTCGAGCATACTGTTCAATCACGGCCACTCCCTTGATTACATGCCGTACCAAACCACCTTCTCCGTTATCTTCCGGTGGGTGATATTTTCCGGAAGAACTGGCCGGACTAGTCCAAAATTTGGGATCTACTTCTCCAAAGGCCTGATAGGTAAAGTCTTTAATATCCCCGGAAATAATTTTCTCGATCTCTTTTTGCACCAGTCTCACACTTTCAATAGTCTGTTCCGAAAATTCCGGATTAGCGATGTTTAAAATCTCTCTCATATCGAGAATATACCACAACTACTCGTACCGGATAGCGTCGATCGGAGAAAGATTAGCTGCTTTTTTGGCCGGGGACACGCCAAAGAAAATTCCAATAGCCGAAGATACTCCAATGGCCACGATAACTGCCACTACATTGAGTGCTACGGGGAACCAAATTCGTACCAGTAATATTATTCCTGTAGCCAGCAAAAGCCCCATCAATCCTCCAAAGACGGAAAGCAATGTCGACTCGGATAAAAACTGCAACAGAATATCCCTTTTTGTTGCCCCAATCGCTCGTCTGATACCTACTTCCCTTGTTCTCTCTGTCACTGTTGCATACATGATGTTCATTATCCCAATTCCTCCCACCAAAAGAGAGATTGAGCCAATTGCAATCAGAACAATATTGATAATCCCAAAAATTTGATCAACGGTCGACAATATCTCCGACTGTTCGGAGACACTGAATTTATCCTTATCGTATCTTTTCAATAATATTTCTTTTGCCGCTTCGGAAACACCCGGGACCATATCTTTACTCGGAACCCCAAGATATATTGACCAGAAAGTCTTATTGGGATTTATTGATCCATAAGCTGTTGTGTAGGGAATAAAAAGTGCCTTGTCTTGTTCCGGATCACCGATTTTCTTTCCCACACCAATAATTTTTAAACGCACACCTTCTACTCTAACGGTCTTTCCAATAGCGTCACTAGGGTTTTCAAAAAGATCTTCTGCCATGATTGCTCCAATTACCGCCACTTTCGACTTTTTGTTTATTTCTGTTTTTCCCCAGATCTCTCCATACTCTGCCTGGACATTTAATAATGGAAAAAGATCTTCATTCGCCGCCATGATATAACCGATTTTTTCCGCGTCTGCGGAGCTTATGACGGTCGATTTAAAAAACAAAGGAACAACATATTTCAAATTGGGAATTTTCTGTAGGTCTCGAGCATCCTTCTCGTCAAACTCAACCATACCGCTCCCAATCATTCCCGCTCCCATAGTTCCACTACTGAAACCAGAACCGGGCATTATCATAATCAAATTTGCCCCCATGTTTTCAAACTGTTGTGAAATATAGTTTTTCAGCCCCAATCCCAAAGCAATCAGTAAAACCACAGACAAAACACCGATTGTTATTCCGAGTGATGTAAGCCCAGTTCGGACCTTATCCCTTCGAAAATCAGCGAAGGCTGCCATGTACAACTGCTTTATAACCATTAAGTTAGTCATTGTATTTCTCCACTATTTTTCCGTCCAATACCTTAATTTGTCTATTTGTTCTGGCAGCGATATCCGGTTCGTGAGTAACCAACAATACGGTAATACCCTCTTTATTTAGATCCTCAAAAAGTTTCAGAATTTCGTTACCAGTTTTTGTGTCCAGATTACCCGTTGGTTCGTCTGCAAGGATCAACTGCGGATTCATGATTAGGGCTCTGGCAATCGCCACGCGCTGTTGCTGTCCGCCGGAAATTTTATTTGGATATGAATCTTTTTTTGACAAAATGTCAAACTTCTCTAGCAAACCCAAAGCTCTTTTTTCCGGATCAAAATCAAGTTTTTCTCTGGAGTATGCCACCGGCAGCAACACGTTTTCTTTAATAGTTAATTTGTTCAATAAATTAAACTGTTGAAAAACGAATCCTACGAATTGGTTGCGCACTTTTGATGTTTGATCATCATCAAGCCTAGCGGTGTCATGACCGTTGATAATCACTTTTCCTCTCGTAGGTTTATCCAACAACCCTATGATGTGCATCAATGTCGATTTACCGGATCCCGAAGGTCCTACAATCGCCGAGTACTCGCCTTTATGAATCTCCAAATTAACTTCCGAGAGCGCCGAAAATATTGATTCATCGCCCATTACGTACTCTTTGGAGATGTTACTTAGACTGATTATAGATGGTGTCTTTTTCATTTAGTCCTTCTCTAATTATCACCATGCCTTCAATCGAATCACCAATATCAACTTCTTTCTGGGTCTTAATTCCTTTTGACAAAAGAGTTACAAAATATTTTCCGTCACTTTTTTTCAAATATCCCTCCGGTATTACCAGAACATCTTTAAACTCTTTCGTCACAAAACTAACATCTCCGGTCATTCCCAATCTCACTTTTTGATTATCTTCTCCCATATCAATACTCATTTTTATTTCGTACACAGTTCCGGACTCACCGGCCTTTGGTGTGTAGCTTATATTTTTGACTACTGCCGGAATTTCTGTGTCGACAAAAGAATCCAAACTAACAACACCCTGCATTCCCTCACTAAACGACACCACTTCTGTCTGATCAGCCGTTGCCGAGAAAATTATGGACTTCGGATTCACGACCTCAAAAGTCGCCGTCGCCGGGGTGATATTTTGTCCAGCTACCGGAGCATCAATGTTGGTCACCACGCCCTCAATTGGTGTCCACAAATTCGCATATTTAAGAGCCAATGACTGTGACTCCACTGAAAGCACGGAGTTATTTAAATCAAACTGATATTTGTCCAAAGTTCTTTTTACGGTTGCTCTCGCTTCGTCGGTCATCCCATCGGTTTGCCAGTCTTTGTTATCTGCCTGAGCTTGTTCAAAGTCCCATCGTGTTTTCGAATAAGTATTGAGAAGTTTACTCATGCTGTTCTGCAACTCTCGTTTATCCAGAGAGGCTAATGTTTGAAATTTCTTTACCCGGTCTCCTTCTTTAACCCCCACCCAAGTCAATAGTCCGGAAGTTTGGAACCGAAGTTCCACTTTTTCCTCTGCATCAATCTCACCCGAAAGACTTAGTTCTTCTACCAAGTCTTGTTTTGTCACCACAAAAGTTTTTGCCTCATTTTCTTTTGCCTTACTCTGTGTCACGCTCCACATCACAAATCCACCAATCAAAAAACCAATTAGAAACAACAACCAAAACCGCTTTACTATCTTTATAAATTTCATATTTATATATTTTTGGCCAACCAATATACCAACCGAAAGATTATATACCTTCAGTATATCGTCATTTTAAGCTGTAAAATACAAGAATGATATCCGAAACACAACTAAATCTAGACGACCTCAAACGTAGAATCGATAGCCTCAGGACAAAAATCAATCTCGACCAACTTAAAGAAGAAAAACAAAAACTGGAGTTTGAATCGGGGGAACCAACTCTCTGGCAAGACGAAGCCAACGCCAAAAAAGTCATGTCAAATTTGGCACAAATTAGAGACTTGATAGACTCCATCGAAGGACTAACCTCAGAGATAAAAAATCTCGAGGAACTCTTGGACCTAGCCAGTAAAAGTAACGACGACTCTTTAGATGGTGACATCACAATTCTCAAAGAAACTCTGGAAAAACACCTCGAAAAAGTTGAGTTGGTCACCTATCTCTCCGGTAAGTACGACTCTTCGGAAGCCATTCTCACCATCAAAGCGGGTCAGGGCGGTACCGAGGCCATGGACTGGGCCGGTATGCTCTGTCGCATGTATACCCGATTTTTTGAAAAACGCGGCTGGAGTTATGAAACAGCTGAGTACTCTCAGGGTGACGAAGCCGGTATTAAAACCGCTACCTACATAATTCATGCTCGCTTTGCTTTTGGTTTTCTCAAAAACGAAAAGGGGACTCATCGCCTAGTTCGTCAGTCACCCTTTAATGCCGACAAACTTCGCCAAACTTCTTTTGCCGGAGTCGAAGTCACCCCCCTCCTTCCTGAAGATGCTGATATTGTAATTCGCGACGAAGACATCGAATTTGAGGCCAGTCGTTCCGGAGGAGCAGGTGGTCAAAA
>Ga0075830_141_pt1 | contig 6360 bp, 7 predicted proteins | sample RifGroD2_FD_67897 | JGI IMG/M metagenome (GOLD analysis project Ga0075830, IMG submission 67897) | Microgenomates (Collierbacteria) bacterium GW2011_GWD2_42_50
TACTCCAACAGCCTACGACTATCTTCACATCAATGATGCCAATCTCGGTGGAGCCAAAACCGATATGTTCATTACCCGTGAGGTAGAACAGGAAATCACTGTTGAGGGAGGCTCTGTCGCCAAAACAGTCAGTATTAGCTACCACAATCCTTACAAAGGCAGTAACTGTAATCTGGAAGCCGGGCAGCTCTGTTTAAACGGTACTTACCGCGATTACATCCGTCTTTTGGTTCCCAAAGGAAGTACTCTCATCTCCGTTGTCGGTTCCGAAGTCAAGGAAATAGTTTCCGAAGACTTGGACAAGACTGTTTTTGAAGCCTTCTTTACTATGCGTCCCGAAAGTCAAAGTAAGATTGTTTTTAAATACACTCTCCCCCCAATGGATCTAACCACTTATCGTTTGTTACTCCAAAAACAACCAGGTACCCCGGCCATCAAACACACCATTATCTTTAATGGCACCGAGACCGTGGTTCAGTTGGATCAAGACAGGGAACTGGTTCTAAACTAAAAAATGAGAGCGTCATTTTCCGATACCGGGATTATCGTGAGATCCGTTGACTCCGGTGAGGCAGACAAATTTGTTTCTATAATTACGGAAAATCACGGCTTGCAAGACTTTATCGCCAGGGGTGCCAGACGTCTCACTTCCAAGAAAGCTCCTCATCTTGATCTTTTCAATCTGGTCAAGTTTCAAAGTGGTAGGGGAGAGCATCCTCATTTTTTGGATCAAGTCCGGAAATCAAAAAAGACTTTGCCAAAGTTGGTCTCTGTCTCACCATCGTCGAAATTCTCACCAACACTCTCCCCATTGAAGTCGAAGATCGGGAAATCTTCCTTTCCCTCAAGTCCTTTCTAGAAGCCGTTGAAAAGTCGGACTCCCCAAAAGAAAATAATCGACTCGGTCGAAAATTTGGTCTCTTTTTACTTCGTCACCTTGGCTACCCTCTTCCCAAACTTCCCCAATCCGCCAAACTCACCACCTATTTTGAGTCCATCATGAGCAAAAAACTGATTGGACCACTAATAAAGTAGCAAACTTGACGGCAAGTCTCAGTTCTTGCAATAATGAGAGGTCATATGAAAATAAAAAACCCCCTAATTATTATTCTTCCCGTCATTATTCTCGTTGTCGCGTTTCTTTTAATTTTCGTTTTTAACAAAAAAACCACCACCGATCAGACATCCGACATCGAAGTCGGTACCAAACTTTTGGTCAATGAACTACCTCTGGCTGACAGACCCTTCACTCTTCTTGTTCCCCATGCAACCAACAGACTGTTTACTTTCGTGACCATCAATGCCAACAAAGCCAAAGCCGCCACTCTAGACCTTGAGTATCAGTCCGGAGACTTGCTCAAAGGCGCCAGGGCCACACTCGAAACCCCCATTGTCAGCCCTTATATGAAAGCCATCATTCTTGGCAGTTGTTCTACCGGGGGTAAGTGTTCATTTGACAAAGATCTAAAATCCGGCACTCTCAAGTTCAAATTAAACTTCGAAGGCCAAAAAGTTACCCACATCCTCAAAGGAGATTTTGCTTTTGTCACCGGCCAGAACAACCTACCCGACGGCAAGGTTATCTTTGCTCCTTCCAAGGCCACCGCAAGTGACAATCTCATCCTTCTAAACTCTTTTGGTTTACCCAAAGCAGTCGACAAAGAGATTGTTCTTTATCCCATCGTTATCTCCGCTGTTGGCAGCAAAAACATCGTCGGTACTCTCACCATCAATCAGTCAGGTGTCACTAGCGCCGAAATTTTCGACGGTCAAAACTATCTACCATTAACCTACACCGAAAAAGCTGGTTCACTAACGATAACGCTAAACAATAAACCCTGGTTTATGAACGCCGAGATCACAAGAGACGATGAAAAGGGCACCAAAGAATCTCTCAACCTCTATCTTCTTGGCCCCATCGTTCTCTATAAGTAAGTGTTATGCTTATAGTAGTGAGTTTGTGTTTCTTTATAATTTAAATAGCGTGTGGCCTCATTAATATGAGGATACGAGGAAGAAGGTTGTCGATAATCTGCGGATGCCTTCTGGTTACGCCTTTCTAACCAAATCACAATTCACACAATTATTATTTGCTATGCAAAGCCTATGTGTGGAATCGTTGGATACCTCAGTCATGAGGAAAAACCAGTTGTCTCAATTTATCAGGGTCTAAAAAAATTAGAGTATCGAGGATACGATAGTTGGGGAATTGTGTATTTAAAAAACAAGCGGCTGGTAGCCATAAAAGAGATCGGGAAACTTAAGTCAGAACCGACAAATCTTCCCGAGTCGGTACTGGCACTGGGTCACACTCGTTGGGCGACTCACGGAGGAATTACTAAGGCAAACTCTCACCCCCAGTTCGACTGCACCGGCAATATTGCTTTGGTTCATAACGGCATAATTGAAAATTATTACCTTCTAAAAAAAGAATTAACTCAAAGAAAACATAAAATTGTGTCCGACACGGACACCGAGTTGGTTGCCCATTTAATTGAGGAAAAGGTGGAGAAGGGGATGACGATTGAAGAAGCGGTGAGGCAAGTATTTCGAAGATTAAAAGGCTACAACGCCCTAGTTGTTATGGACAAGATGCAAAAAAGATTATTGGCTGTCAAAACAGGGTCGCCCCTTATCCTTGGCCTTAGTAAGAAAGCAAACTATATTGCCTCCGACATCAATGCCCTGGGTGAAGCGGAGGAGCTAATCATTCTTCTGGACGGTGAGTTGGCCGAAATCAGCGAAAACGGTGTCCGGGTAATAAACGTCAGTGACGGCAGAGAAATTCCCAAAAAGGAAAGCGAGATGGGGGAATATCAAAGTTTTTTAGAAAAAGAAATTAACGAACAGCCCCAAGTTCTGGAAAGAATTGTCCAAGAAGACGGAGTCCAGATAAAGAAGATAATCACGTTGGCTAAGAAAATGGACAAAGTGATTCTGGTTGGTTGCGGAACCTCATACTTCGCCGGATTGGTTGCCACCGAAAAGCTAATTAAAAAACTTGGTAAATGGGTGATCACTGTCTTAGCCTCCGAGTTTGATACCTATGTCAATCTTCTTGATGAAAAAACATTAATCATTGTCCTAACACAATCGGGTGAAACAATCGATGTACTAGACGCCATCATCAAGGCCAAACAAAAAGGAGCCACTATTACTTCGGTTGTGAATGCCCCCTACTCCAGCGTACAAAGAATCTCGGATGTTTGTCAGATGCTTTCTTGTGGTATGGAAAAATGTGTGGCCTCCACGAAATCATTCGTTGCCCAAATGGCGGTTTTTGATATAGCTCTCGGGATTGATTTAAATCAAAGAATCAAAAATATTAAATGGATTCTTAAAAACAAAAATAAGATTAATCCTCTAGCAAAGATGATCAGCCAGAAACAACACCTCTTTATCTTAGGGAGGGGCAAAATGTTACCCATCGCCCTGGAGGGAGCCTTAAAAATAAAAGAACTTAGCTATATCCATGCTGAAGGAATGGCCGGGGGTGAACTTAAACACGGAACCCTTGCCCTCATCGATAAAGATAGTATTTGTATTGTCCTTGTCTCAAAGGAAAATACCAACGAAATGCTGGCTTCCGGTTTAGAAGTAAAAGCCAGGGGAGCCACGGTAATTGGTATTGCTCAAAGAAAAGAAAATGTTTTTGATGAATTTTTACCCATCAGGGGAAAAGAAGACGATGAACAAACAGAAGCCGTAGTTTGGTTACAACTACTGGCGGAGAAAATTTGTGATCTAAAACGTCTCGATCCGGACAAACCAAGAAATCTAGCCAAAAGCGTTACAGTCAAATAATCCGAACCTAACCCTACCTTTTGAGTTTATGTTTTGTGTTTTCACACCCCCTTTACACACCCCTTGACATCATATATATTGTGTAGCATACTGGAAAGTGGTGATGAGTGGTGAAGTATCCTATATACCCCATTCTGAAGCCTGCCAATATGAATTATGTTTACTGGACGCTACTACCACAATCTAGAAGCCAAGGGGAGACTAGCAATACCCCAGTCCTTCAGGGCCGAACTCGGATCAGGTGGCGTCATCACCTGGGGGCTCGATGGCTGTCTATTTCTTTTTCCCAAATCATACTGGCAGAAGCTTTCCGAGAAGCTGGCCTCGCTCTCACTAACCAATCAGGGAGCCCGAAACTTGACGCGTATCTTAGTACAGTCCGCCGTGGAATTGAATCTCGACGGTCAGGGTCGGACACTCATACCGGAACATCTCAGAGAACAGGTCAATATAAAAAAACAGGTGGTAGTCGCCGGAACCCTTACCAGAATTGAAATCTGGGACAGAGACGCCTATCACGAGCACCTTGATTTAATAGCGCAAACGATTAACCAAGCCGACCAAGGCTTAGCCGGAATCGAACTATGAAAAACGGAATCGAAAGACACTACTCGGCCTACAAAGGTGAGTTAACCAAACTCTACGGTTTTAAGAAGGGCTATCTCTTCTTAGACCTTACCCTAGGGGACGGTGGACATACCCAGGAAGCCTTAGAAGCCGGTTGTCGTGTTGTTTCCTTTGACATCGATGATGAGGCCATTAAAAGGGCAGTAAACTTCGTCCCCGAAAAGTTCTCCCCCCAAATTATCGAACCGGAAAATACTTCGAAACCAATAACTAGAGACTTTAACTGGATTATCATTCACAGTAATTTTACGAAAGTAGAAGAGATTGTTAAAAAGTTAGAACTTCCTCTCTTTGACGGCATCATGGTCGACCTCGGACCTTCTCAGTATCAGGTTCTTTCTCCCGACCGCGGCTTTAGCTTTGCCGAAGACACTCCTTTAGATATGCGTCTCACTAAAGATCTGGGCGTTACCGCCGCCGATCTTCTCGCTGTCCTCAATGAAGGTGAACTGGCTGAGTTATTTACCCTGGGAGACGAACCCTTTGCCAAGCCCTTGGCCCGTATTATTGTCAAGCAAAGAACCATTAATCCGATAAAAACCACTAAACAACTCGCTGACCTGGTTTTTAAAGTCAAAAAAGGTCGCTCAGGCAGAATCCATCCGGCCACCCAAGTCTTTATGGCTCTCCGTATGGTCGTCAATCTTGAACGGGAAAACATCAATCTGCTATTGCCCCAGCTACCTCATCTTCTCAAAAAAGACGGCATTATGGGTGTAATAAGCTTCCACTCCGGTGAAGACAAGTTGATTAAAGACTTCATCAACGGTGAAATTGGAAAAAACAATTTAAGCGCTATTAACGAAAAACCGATTGTTCCTTCGACATCTGAATTATTAATCAGTCCTAGAACTAGAAGTGCCAAACTTAGACTCGCTAAAAAAACTAATTAACTACAAAACCGCGTTCACCATTACCGCGATGGTTTTTATTGGTCTCGCTGTTACCAATCTCATCGGTACCAACGCACTCTCCACCGAAGGCATCGCCGTTAGTGAAGCCGAAACTCAAACTCTAAAACTGGAAAAAGAAAATCAAATTATTTCTGTTAAGATCGAAGAAGCCTCCCAGCTAAAAAATATTGAAGTACTGGCCGAGAATCGAGGGTTCATAAGATCAAAAAACATTGTCTTTGTGCCCACCGCTCCGACCTTTGCCCAAAGATAATCGATGCTAAACTCACAGGGTAATCTCATCCAGAAACGACTCAAGACAATCATTTTCTTAATCCCTATTCTTTGTTTGATAATTATCGGACGCTTATTCTACTGGCAGATCATTCGCGGCCCGGAACTACAAACTAAAGCCAGCAATCAACACGAGACCACCACCTATTTAGAAGCCAAAAGAGGCAACATTCTTGATTTTGAAGGCAACATTCTTGCGGGAACTAAAAATCTTTACCATCTTTTCGTTTACAAACCCCAGCTAACCATAGGTAACAACGATTTAATTGAAAAACTAATCGAAAACCTGGACAAGGAGCCGGAAGCAACTGACGAACCGGATATTAGAGAGTACCTCAAGAGTCGTCTGGCTTTGGACTCAAACTGGGTTTCTCTCAAACACTACCTCACCCCCGATGCCAAAGATCGGATTGAAAAACTAGGTATTGCCGGACTTGGGTTTGAAGATGAGTATGTTCGTTTCTAGGGCTTTGTCGGACAAGATGCCGCCGGAGAAGAACAAGGCTATTTTGGTCTGGAGGGCTACCAAGACAGGCTTTTGCGTGGTCGGGGAGGCAAGATCAGAACCGAAAAGGATGCCAAAGGCAACCCTATTTTAATCGGCAACTATCAGTTTCTTCATGCCATTGAAGGCAAACCAATCACCACCACGATTAGCAAAAAAATTCAGTACCTTACCGAAAAAATGCTCAAAGAGGGCATCGAAAAATATCAGGCTTCTGCCGGAAACGTCGTCATCCTT
>Ga0075830_129_pt1 | contig 5972 bp, 7 predicted proteins | sample RifGroD2_FD_67897 | JGI IMG/M metagenome (GOLD analysis project Ga0075830, IMG submission 67897) | Microgenomates (Collierbacteria) bacterium GW2011_GWD2_42_50
TGAGTGCTATTTAGTGTATACTCAACTCCTAAGCCTTATCAATTATCTACAAATAAAGTATGGTGAACACTCTCACTGTCAAAAAACTCCAACCCGCCCCCGGTTACCTTCTGGTCGAGCCAGCCAAACAAGAAAAACAAACTGCTTCTGGACTTTTTCTTCCTGACTCCCACTCCGAAAAACCTCAGTATGGTACCGTCTTGGCAGCTGGTGCAAAATTAATCAATGACCGTGGTGTCGAAGTAGACTCTCCCGCTAAAGTGGGGGATACTGTCATTTACAAAGAGTGGGGTGGAAATGAAGTTGAGATTGGTGATACTAAATATCAATTTCTCAAATTTGACGACATCTTAGCAATTGTTAAATAAATATGGCCAAACAAATCATTTTTTCTGAAGAAGCTCGCGCCAAACTTGTAACTGGCGTTAGTAAACTTGCCCGAGCCGTTGTCACTACTCTTGGACCTAAAGGCAGAAACGTCGCCATTGATAAAAAATGGGGTGCACCCACCGTTCTTCATGACGGTGTCTCCGTTGCCAAAGAAGTTGAACTCGCTGACCCTTTTGAAAACATGGGAGCCCAACTTGTTAAAGAAGCCGCCAGTAAAACCAACGACATTGCTGGAGACGGAACCACCACTGCAACCCTTCTCGCCGAACAAATTGTCATCGCTGGAATGGAAAGTATTACTCATGGAGCAAACCCCATGCAGATGAAGCGCGGCATCGATAAAGCTGTTTCCGCCGTTGTCAAAGAACTGGGAAAAATAAAAAAAGATCTTTCCGAATCCGATTCTCTGCCCAAAACAAAGAAATCGGTAAAAGAATTGCCGAAGCTCTACTTTCTGTTGGCCGTGATGGAGTCGTGACGGTAGAGGAGTCCAAAGGTATGGAATTTGAGATCGAGAAAAAAGAAGGTATGCAGTTTGATAAGGGCTATGCATCCGCCTATTTTGCCACAGACGCCAGTAATATGGACGCCACTATCGAGAATCCATATATCCTAATTATCGATCAAAAAATTAGTGCTCTAAACGATATTGTTCCTTTCCTGGAAAGCACCATGAAAGTTACCAAAAATATTGTCATCATTGCTGACGATATCGAAGGAGAGGCTCTTGCCATGTTAGTCGTCAATAAAATGAGGGGGAACTTCAACGTTCTCGCCGTCAAAGCGCCCGCCTTCGGTGATAGAAGAAAAGCCATCCTCCAAGACATCGCCATACTCACCGGGGGAACACTCATCTCCGAAGACACTGGTCGTAAACTTGACTCCGTCACCATTGAAGATCTTGGCCAAGCCGACAGTATCTGGTCCGACAAAGATAACACCCAGATCATTGGGGGAAAGGGAGATCCTTTAGCTCTCAAGGCTCGCTTAGTTCAAATCAAAAAAGAATACGACAAATCCACTTCCGAGTTTGACAAAGAAAAACTGGCCGAAAGAATCGCCAAACTCTCAGGCGGTGTTGCCGTCATCAAAGTTGGTGCCGCGACGGAAGTCGAACTAAATGAACTCAAAGAAAGAGTCAAAGATGCCGTTGGCGCAACCAAGGCCGCCATTGATGAAGGAATAGTTCCTGGGGGTGGTGTTGCTCTACTTAAGGCTCGCAGAGTACTTGAGGAATTAAAAGGAGACAATGCTGACGAAGAAGCTGGAATTAAAATTGTCAAAGACTCACTATCCCAACCTCTTCGCTGGCTTGCCAAAAACTCCGGCTTCGATGAAGACTTAGCAGTTAAAACTGTTGAAGACAATAAAAGTGTAAACTTTGGTTTCAACGCTCTCACTCTAGATTTTGAAGACATGATCAAAGCCGGTATCCTCGATCCAGTCAAAGTTACCCGCTCCGCTCTTCAAAATGCCGCCTCAGTTGCCGCCATGATTCTTACGACAGAATGTCTCATCACCGATATTCCAGAAGAGAAAAAGGAATCAGCTGCTCCCAACATGGGGGACATGGGAATGTAACAGCAATTTATCAAAGCTACAAAGAAAGACCTCGCAAGAGGTCTTTTCTTCATCCGAAGAACCCTGTACGCAAGAAGCGTGGCGGGGATTTTTTTAATAATTAATATCTTATTCACAAAATAAACGGGTTTTCCACACAACACAAATAATTGATAAATCAATCAAATTGTTATATTAATCTGTTGAAAACTGTTTATCTCTTGTTTACTCTACCCAAAGCCAAATAAGGCTGGGGGTTAATATTTTTCTCGTTTTTGATCACCTCAAGGTGAAGGTGAGGTCCGGTAGTTTTTCCGGTTAAACCAACCTCACCAATCGGCTTATCGGTTGTTATAGTATCTCCCTCGTTGACGAAAATCTTGCCCATGTGTCCATATAAAGAAACGGTATCGTTTCCGTTATCAATCCATACAGCTCTGCCATAGTCATACTTAAGGTACTGAACCTTAATAACGACACCTTCCTTAATAGGGTAGATCTTAGATCCCAAAGGAGCTGTTAGGTCGATTCCGGGGTGTCCAAAACGGAAACCCTGAGAAACACCTGTATAAGCAGGAAGAACATTGGCATAACTCTTACGGGTCTCAAGAGGGATCTCCGTATTAAGAGTTTGTATATTTGCAGCGACCACAGACTGGTCGATTGGGAGGAAAACTAGTCCGGAAGCCAAGGAGGTCATTGAAATGATTCCACCCAAGACAGCTTTAATAGTTTTTCCTTCGAACATCGGTCTGATGAGTTTTGAAACAGGGTTTGATGTTCTGGTTTTTGGTAGTATGTTTAGTATCATAAACGCGGGTATTGCCCCGCATCAGGTACAAAAAATGCTTGAATTTCTCAAGCGAACGGTATCATACCATATCAAATTGCCAATGTCAAACCCATAGCCCCTGACTTGGTATATCCTTAATCTAGATATGTTAACCAAAGAACAAATCCAAAACAAAAACGTCTTGCTTCGAGCTGATCTGGATGTCCCCATTAGCCAAGAGGGCAGGGTCAAAAACGACTACCGTCTCCTAGCTCTTCTACCCACGATAAAGCTTTGTCTTGAGCACGCCAAAAAAACAGTTATTATTGGTCATCTTGGCCGCCCAACAGGGGAGGGCTCCTCTTTAAGCCTGGCTCCCGTAAGAGATAGCTTAAATAGACTGTTAAATCAATCTATTTTACTTCTTCCTTCGGGTATTTCTCCAGGGGAGAGGTGGAAGGGGGAACCCCCCTTGGTTCTTATGGAAAATTTAAGGTTCGACCCTCGAGAAGAAAAATTAGATAGGGGATTTGCCAATGAACTAGCCATCGGTGCCGATATTTACATTTATGAAGCCTTTGCCACGTATCGTGACTCGACCAGTTTAACCTTAATACCCGAAATTTTACCAACTTTGACCGGTTTTAGGTTTGATGAAGAAGTCCAAACGCTCCAAAAAGTACTTAATAATCCCCTTCACCCAACTCTTCTGTTAGCTTCAGGAACAAAGCAAAATAAGCTGGAAATAATCAATAAAGTAAGTCAAAAGTTTGACCAGGTTCTTCTTGGTGGGTTATTTGCCAAGCAGGAAGATAGGACTCCAGACGGTTTTGATCTTAACGAAACGACTACCTCTCGGTTCATAAGCTCGATTCTCGAAGCCAAAACCATCGTTCTTAATGGCCCTGTTGGCATGTATGAAGATGGCATTCATGGCCAAGCTACTAAAGCTATTTTCAAAACCATCATTGACTCTCAAGCCTACTCTATTTTAGGTGGCGGTGATACCCTAGCCGCGATACCTGTTCTGGGCTTCTCCTATGCCTCTTTTAGCTTCGTCAGCACCGGAGGTGGTGCAATGCTCGAGTTTCTGGCTAGTGGCACCCATCCTATGCTGGAAACCCTTAAAAATGCTAAACTGAGTTAGTTATATTTATAACCTGCCCTATGGTTAACTTTTCGATTAATGGTTTCGGAAGGATCGGACGCTCCGCTATGCGTGTTTGGTTACATAATCACCTTGACGACGCCAATCTCGTCGCTATTAATACTTCCGGTTCGCAAAACGTTGCCGGCTGGGCTTATCTTCTCCGTCACGACACTGCCTACGGCACCCTTCCCTACTCCATCTCTTCTGAGGAAGTTCAAGATCCCAAAGAAGCCACGGACGCCAAACCAATCATTGGCTACATCACTATTGAACATCCTAAAAAAACTCTTAAAATCCCCGTCCTTGCCCAACGAGACCCAGCTAAGATTCCCTGGGTTCAGTTCGGTGTCGAGGTCGTCATCGAGTCTACGGGAGCTTTTACGAGCCTGGACAAAGCCATTCTTCATCTTCAGGGGGGTGCCAGATTTGTTGTTCTTTCCGCTCCTGCCAAGGGCGGAGGTGTACCTACGGCTGTTTTAGGCGTCAACGACCAAGACGTCATCACCAAAGATCGCACCGGCACACTTTCTGTGATTAGCAATGCTTCGTGTACTACCAACAGTGTTGCCCCCGTAGCTGATATCCTTCACTCCAAGATTGGCATTCTCAAGGCCATGCTCACTACAGTGCATGGCTACACCGACGATCAAAATCTTCAAGATAACTCTCATCGTGATCTTCGCCGCGCTCGTGCCGCCGCTCAAAATATTGTGCCTACTTCTACCGGAGCTGCCATTGCTGCCACTCAAGCTATTCCCGAACTCCAAGGGCTTTTTGATGGCATCTCCCTTCGTGTTCCCGTCATCACTGGTTCCATTACCGACTTTACCTTTATTACTCGGCGCTCCACTTCCGTCGAAGAAATAAACCAAATTTTTATGGATGCCGCCAATGACCCTAGATACCGTGGTATTTTAGCCGTGACTGACGAACCATTAGTCTCTTCTGATATCGTTGGCCGTCCGGAATCTAGCATTGTTGATCTCGAAATGACCCGTGTCGTCGACGGTACTCTGGTGAAAGTTCTCGCTTGGTACGACAATGAATGGGGCTATGCCAATCGTCTTGTTGAGGAAGTCATCAAAGCCGGCGATCTCTACTAAGTTACTTAAACAGTCACTTTTTTAGTGGATAAATAATTAGTATATTTCTCATATTTGTACTTCAAATATGGGGCAGAAACGATATCTTGATAAATCAATGCTGCAACATTTTTTGCACAATTTCCTCCGTAACTAAGTTGAAACGATCTACGATTAGTATATATAGGAACATGTCGCTCGCTTACTAAACGGCCAATATATGTTCCGAGTTTCTCCAGAAAACTCCTACTTCCACTTGTGAATATTATCTTTAAGCGTCGTCTTATATTTTCAATATGGATACAACCATCACTATCAAAATATCCTCTCAGAAAATAACTGAAGAATTCGTTGGGTATTTCGGGCAACTCGATTACCAATGACTTTCTGGGGCATAATCCGAGTTTAGTCAAATCATCATAAATTACTTTGTTCCCAATTCTCACATAATAATTTGTTTTACACCAATACTCTCTATCGTCAATTTTCATGACTCGAGGACCTCGAATTACAATAGTTTGCTTAGTTGACATTACCCATAAAATATCCCTCAGAATATCAAGGTCATTATTTGAAAGACAAAGATAACAAGTTCTTGATGACTTTCTACAATCCTCCACGGCTCCATCGGCATAAATAAAGCCTAAGACGTAAGCCATGGAAGGAGACCATACTTTAAAAAAATTTCATTAATCTTTTTCCTGTTATATCCACCTCTTTTGTCTCTTTCCACAATTAATTATTACCAAATAAAACCCAAAAGTCAATAATAAATATCATCAGAAAACAACCATTAAATTAATCCTTCTCATAAATGGTAAAATAGTGCCTGAAGTGGCCGGATGTCGAAGTGGTAACGATGCGGTCTGCAAAACCGCCATGCGAGGGTTCGATTCCCTCTCCGGCCTCAATATCTTGTGTTCGACATCTTGACATAATCTGCTATCATAGACACAAATGAAGACAAACTTACTCAAGCTCTCTGCTATCCTTATTTTTTCCGTTTTTCTTGCCGGGT
>Ga0075830_131_pt1 | contig 5549 bp, 5 predicted proteins | sample RifGroD2_FD_67897 | JGI IMG/M metagenome (GOLD analysis project Ga0075830, IMG submission 67897) | Microgenomates (Collierbacteria) bacterium GW2011_GWD2_42_50
CGTCTTTTTGTCTGGACTCTCATTTTCCCGGCAACTTACTTGGTCTATTTTTCCTTTAAAAAATCCTTAGACAAAAATGTCTAAACTTGATCTATCCATCATCATCGTTTCCTTTAACACTAAAGAAATTCTCACCAACTGTGTTGAATCTATCGTCAAATACACTAAAGGAATAGACTACGAAATCATCGTTGTCGACAATGACTCCCAGGATGGTTCCCCGGAAAGAATCAAAGAACTTGAAAAAAAATATTCTCAAGTCAGTCTCATCGATGCCAAAGCCAACTTGGGGTTTGGCAAAGCCAATAATCTTGGAGCCAAAAAAGCCAAAGGGGAGTACTTACTCTTTTTAAACTCCGACACCCTTGTCTTTGATAACGCCATCAAAGAATCTCTCGAAAACATGAAGAAAATTCCTGGTGCCGGAGTCTATTCCTGTAAACTTTTAAATTCCAACAAAACAGTTCAAGCATCAGGAGGTTACTTCCCCAATTTTGGCAATGTTTTTGCCTGGCAGTTTTTTATCGATGATCTCCCTCTCGTTGGTGGTTTAATTCCTTCATTTCATCCCCAACTTTCCTCATACGATCGCCACAAAAAAATGGACTGGGTCACGGGAGCCTTTATGATCATCCCCAAAGATGTTTTTGATCAAGTCGGTGGTTTTGACGAAAACATTTTTATGTACACCGAAGAAATGGAACTTTGTTACCGTCTCAAAAAACTAGGCCATCAAACTGTTTACCAAAACTCCCCTTCCATCATTCACCTCGGGGGAGCCTCAAGTGGTTCTGTCCTTGCTCTGACCAGTGAAATTAAAAACATGATCTATTTTTGGAAAAAACATAAACCATCGTGGCAACTTCCTTTTATTAAGTTCTTTTTCTTTATCGGTTCATTGCTTCGTCTATTAATATTTGGGATAATCAAAGGAGATGAAAAAGCTCGCCGTGCCTACACACAAGCTCTTGGACTCATTATTTAAGTACTCCTTAGCCGCCGTACTCGTTTTTATACCGCTTTACCCAAAGTTTCCTCTTTTTATACTCCCTTTTACCTACGTCCAGATCAGAGCCGAGGACTTCCTTATTACCGCTGTCTGGGGCCTCTTTTTTCTTCGCCTTTTACTTACCCGCAAATTCAAATTTCCCCCTCTATCTCTGCAAATTGGCATCTTCTTTGCCATCGGGCTACTTTCTTGTCTTTCCGCTATTCTAATTACTAAAAATGTCATCCCCACGGCGGTACTTCTTCATTATTTCCGTCGAATTGAGTATGTCTCTATCTTTTTCCTTGTCTACTCCGCGGTAGACTCTGTCCAAACTCGCCGCTATTTTTTGGAGCTTTCCATTCTCCCCATCATTGGCGTCTTTTTCTATGGTCTGGCTCAAATGTTTCTCGGTGCCCCGGTTATCTCCACCATGAACGTTGAGTCGAGTAAGGGAGCCGCCCTTACTCTTCGTCCCGGTGTTCCTCTTTCCAGTACTTTTGCCGGTCACTACGATCTGGCGGTCTATCTTACGATGATGTTGACCTTCTTTACCGGACTACTTTGCTCTCTAAAAAATCGTTTCCAGTTGATTCTCACTTTTGTTTTCTTCCTTGCTACCCTTTGGCTTTTTATGCAGGCCGGTTCTCGCATTGGTCTGCTAGGATTGTTCTTGTCCATCGCCCTGGTTAGTTTCCTTTATCGAAAATATCTCATTGGTGCTGTTTTAATCATCACCATGTTTGCCTTTATTGCTACCTCACCCGGATACATCGACAGATTCAAGTCAATCATTAACATCTTTACCGCCAAAATGGGTCAGGTATTTGTCCAACCGGTTTACGCCGTTTCCATCACTCCGACGCCAACTATTACCATCGCTCCAACCCCGACACCGGAACCACTTCGCGCTCTTCAGCAAGACACCAGTACCAGTATCCGCTTTGATGTCGAGTGGCCTCGTGCTCTTCGTTCTTTCTACAAGAACCCTTTCCTGGGAACTGGTTACTCTTCCATTACTCTTTCCACCGACAACGACTATCTTCGTGCACTAGGAGAAACCGGCCTACTTGGATTTCTAGCCTTTGTCTCAATTATTCTCGGTCTCTTTATCAAACTACTTAAAAACTTAAAGAAAGTTTCCGGTCAAGACAAACTACTCACCATCTCCGCCCTGGGAATTCTCGTTGCTTTTGCAACCACGGCTATTTTCCTTGATGTCTTTGAATCAAGTAAAATTGCCATTCTCTTCTGGGCTTTCATGGGACTGGCTCTAAGTGCCAACAAAAACAGCTAATATGACAAAAAAAGACTTTTTGATTGCCCTAATCATCACCGTTATTTGTTTTACGGTCAGACTTTACAAGATCGACAATCCCATCGCCGATCAACACTCTTTCCGTCAAGCCGACACCGCCGCCGTTGCCCGAAACTTTATTAAAGAGGGTTTCAATCCTCTTTTTCCCCAGTCCGACAGCTTTACGGCACTTAGTGAAACCCAACTTCCCAATCCTCATCGCTACTTTATCAACGAGTTTCCCTTTTACAACTCCCTTGTTGCTCTCGTTTATCGTCTCAAGGGGATTGATCCAGTCTATGCTCGTCTCGTCAGTATCTTTTTTGCCTCTCTCGGTACTTTCTTCCTTTATCTAATTGGCAAAAAACTTTTTAGTACCAAAGTTGCCGCCCTGGCAGCCCTTTTTTATGCCGTTCTTCCCTTCAACATCTACTACGGACGAGTCATTATGCCGGACCCCACTTTTATTAGCCTTTCCATCATTTCTTTTTACCTACTTCTACGTTTTGTAGACAAACCAAACTTTATAAGAGGCATTCTTTTTTCCCTTGCTTTTGCCCTTGCTCTACTCGTTAAACCCTACGCCATTTTTCTTTTTATTCCCTTCATCTACTGGGTCATTGCCAATCATGGCTTCTCCACTTTCAAAAAACCCATGTTCTATATTGCCCCTGTCATCGCCATGACTCCGCTTCTTCTCTGGCGCTACCACGCCTCACTTTACCCGGAAGGTATTTTTTACTCTTCCTGGCTTTTAAACAAATATGACATCAGATTTACCGGTGCCTTTTTCCGCTGGTTAATTTTTGACAGGATGAATCGCCTAATATTTGCGACCGGTGGTTTTGTACTATTCTTCTTTGGCCTGGTACACTCCATGCTTTCCAAAAAAGGCTGGCTTATGGTTTTCTGGCTCTTAAGTGTTCTTACCTACTTCACTGTTTTTGCTGCCGGTAATGTTCAGCATGATTACTACCAGTTACCCATTATGCCCGTTGGTGCTCTTTTGGTCTCCCTCGGCTTCTTTGCCATAATCGATAACGGTAAAAATATCTTCCAAAAACTCTCTCTGGGGATTCTTGCTTCAACCCTCATTGTTATTTCCCTAGCCTTTGGTTGGTACGAAGTTCGTGGATTTTTCAACGTCAATGACTGGAACATGGTTGAAGCCGGAAAAAGAGTTGATGAAATTACTCCCCAAGACGCCCTCGTCATTGCCCCATACCAAACCAACCCCGCCTTCTTGTATCAAACCAATCGCCACGGCTGGACCATGGGCTATGATATAGAGAAGAAAATTGCCGAAGGCGCTACCTACTATGTCTCTACTAGCTATGACGATGAAGCCCGAGGACTGGAAAAGAAATATACTCTGGTAGAAAAAAACGATAAATACATCATTATTAAACTGACGGAAACAAAAAAATGAAAATATTAATGCTCACTCCATATCTTCCATATCCCGACTCTTCCGGTGGGCAGATTAGAACTCTTAATCTTCTCAAGTATCTCTGTAAAAACAACGAAATCACTCTCGTTTCTTTGATAAAAAACGAAAAAGAAAACGAAAACATCAAGCACCTTCTTAAGTACTGCAAAAAGGTGATTACTTTTCCTCGAAGTTCTACACCTTGGACCTTAAACAACATTCTCCGAACCGGTTTTTCTCTCGACCCCTTTCTGATTGTCCGAAACTCCGCCCCCGGAGTTAAAGAGGCCGTTACTAAAGAGTTGGAAAAAGGGGACTACGATCTCATTCACGCCGAAACTTTCTATGTTATGCCGAGTTTGCCAAAAACAAATATTCCTACCATTCTTGTTGACCAAACCATCGAATATCTTGTATATCAGCACTACGTTAACGAAACAGCTCCCTGGTTCCTTCGCCCCCTGCTTCAAATCGATGTGGAAAAACTCAAACACTCTGAGCGTTTTTACTGGCGCCAAGCCAGCCAGGTGATTGCCGTTTCTGTCGCCGACAAAAACGAGATGAATAAACTAGAGCCGGATCTTTCTGTTGAGATAGTTCCCAACGGAGTAAATCTCGATCTTTTCCAAAAAAAGACCAACTGGAGTTCCAAGGAGCCCACCATTCTTTTTGTCAGTAACTTCAAATGGCTCCAAAATATCGAGGCCGCCCATGTTCTCATTAAAAAAGTCTTTCCCCTGGTTCAAAAAACTCTTCCTAAAGCCAAACTGCTCATTCTTGGTCAGCACATTACCGAGGATATTAAACAAAGTGCTATTGGTAAAAAAGGAGTCACTGTCACCCAGATTGCCGATGACGATGTCGATAGTCTCGTCAAGGCGTATCACGACTCTTCTGTTTTTGCCTCAACCATCAAAGGACCGGGAGGAACTCGTCTCAAAAACCTCGCTGCCATGGCCAGTCAGTTGCCCATCGTCTCCACCAAAGTCGGTGTTGAAGGCTTAAAGGTCAAAGACAAAGTTCATGTACTTATCGGCAACACCCCCGAAAAAATCGCCGACCTCATCATCAAAGTCATCAAAACACCCGCTCTTGCCGAAAAACTAGCCATTACTACTCGTCATCACGTCGAAGAAAACTTTGACTGGCGTAAGATAGCTAAGAGTCTTGATTCCATTTATCAAAAACTCGGTAAGAATGAGTAAATTCAAAAACGATTTAGCCATCATTATCGTCAACTACAACACTCGTCAACTTCTTGACGATTGTTTGGACTCAATCTATCGCGCCGACTCACCCAAGGGGGGACTTCAAGTTGTCGTGGTCGACAATGCTTCAACCGATGACTCCATGGAGATGGTAGCCAAAAAATATCCGTCGGCCATCTCGATTAAAAACTCGGAAAACCTTGGTTTTGCCAAAGCCAACAACATTGGTGTCAACGCCGCAGATGCCCGCTATGTTCTTTTCTTGAACTCTGACACAGTTATCAAGCGCTACAGTCTTGTTAAGCCCTTAAAATACCTCAAGACACGTCACCATCAAGCTTTATTTAAAAGACGGTTCCATCGACTACGATAATCATCGCGGTTATCCTACTCCTTGGGCTTCCATTTCTAAATTCCTCGGACTGGCTAAGCTTTTTCCCGGATCTATCTTCTTTAACAGTTATCACTTAGGTTTCCGCAAACTGGACAAGATTCATCAAATTCCCGTTGCCGCCGGTTCATACTTGATGATGCCCACCAAACTTTTCAAAGACATCGGCATGTGGGACGAAACCTATTTCTTCTACGGGGAAGACATCGATCTTTGTTACCGCATCAACGAAGCCG
>Ga0075830_133_pt1 | contig 5545 bp, 5 predicted proteins | sample RifGroD2_FD_67897 | JGI IMG/M metagenome (GOLD analysis project Ga0075830, IMG submission 67897) | Microgenomates (Collierbacteria) bacterium GW2011_GWD2_42_50
GGCAGAAAACTCTCCGATAAAATCTACTACTCTCACTCCGGTTTCCCGGGTGGTTTAAAAGATATCACTCTTCAAGAGTTACTCTCCAAAGACTCACGTAAGGTCATTGAAAAATCCGTTAAAGGTATGCTTCCCAAAAATAAACACCAACAGGACAGACAACGCCGTCTCAAAATCTTCGCTGGTGATAAACATCCTTACTCTCAGGAGTTGGGTCTTAACAAAAAAACCGAAAAATAAATATGGCACAAAAACTAACCAAAAAATCTAAAGTCGCCGTCAAACCGGTCAAAACCACTCCCGTCAAAAAAGGCGTTCTGGTTATGCCTAAAGAGTAGGTCGCCGTAAAACCGCCATTGCTCGCGTTCGCATCTGGCCGGGAAAACAAGAGCTCGTCATTAACGGCAAGCCTTTATCTGTATATTTCAAGGGTGAAACCATCAAGAAAATGATTTTCTCTCCCTTTGTCGTGGCCGACGTTTCAGGTCAATATACCGGTAGTATCAAAGTTTCTGGTAGCGGCATCATGGGTCAAGCCGAAGCCATCATGCATGGCATTGGCCGCGCTCTCATGAAAGCCGACCCCGAAAAATTCAAAAAGCTCATGCGCGACGGCGGTTTTCTTACCAGAGATCCTCGTATGAAAAGGGTGGCCGTGCACGTGCCAAGAAACAGTCTCCAAAACGTTAAAACATTTTATCTATTTACAAAAACCCTGGTGTTCCGGGGTTTTTTGTATGAGAAATTTTTTCCCATAAAAAAGCCCTCCTGTAAAGGAGGGCAGTCATTCAAATTCAGTTACTCGACAACCGTCGGCATGCCTACACGATCAAGGACACCGATATCATGTCCAAAACTCCGCATTGCCAGATCTTCAGGTGCCGTCGCCAGTATCAAGGTTGCCAGGTAGTAGTCAATACCGTTTCCTGACACATTTGACGTAGCATAATAAAAACCGGAAGCCTTAATGCCACCCAGACCCATAAAGGAAAGGTTTTGCCTCGCTTCAATGAAATCTTCATTAACTGGTTGGCCAATTACAGAGTAAAACACCCCGCCACCTTCGCCAATATCCACCGGGCCATCAGATGTTGAAGAAGTGATCTTCCCAATGTAACCATTGGCGTAAATGGCGAAATATACTCCCGGAATCTGTTCGTTTCTGATTTGATCATAGAGAACAGTCCAAGAAGATGTATTTTCCACCGCCTCGGCAACGCCGCAGTCCTCGAAAACAAATAGGCTTGTGGGTCTTGGAGATAGAGCCGGGCTTAAGACCGATACGGCATAACAGGAATCATTCATCGTAATTTCTACTCGAGACAAAGCACCCTTACCAATAAACTCGGTGTTTGGCATTCTGCCCCAGTTATTTTTATACGTGAACAAAACCTGACCAACAAGGTTGCCGTTTTGGTAAATTCGCAAGCCACTTTGTCGTCCGATGATCTCGCGAATACTATCCTCATCTCGCACAGCCAATGTTGGTGGTACTGACTTTAGATTAGTTTTGGCAAGTGACAAGGCACTTGTTACTTGCGTAAACGGTGAGCTGGTATTTTCCCAAAAACCCCATTCCGTATAACCGGGGAACAAGGAAGATGGGTTTTCCCATACTGCCCATTGCCCAAGCGCTAGAACATCTTTACTCGACAAACCCCATTCTTCCAGGTAGTAGACGGTGCTTAGGACCGGTTCTCTTCCTGGTTCTGGAGCAATATACTGCAAAATCAAACGACTTCGGTCGATAGTGCAGGAAAAGCATCCTCCAAACCACTGCAAAATACTTGCGTCAGGCAGATTCATTAATACTCTACCTTCAATCAGTTTTCCGTCGGGGTCATACGACTCGGTCGTTTTAATATTTGACTCTAGCCAATCTCCCCACGAAGTCTCCAGCATTGTGCCGTTTATATTAGTTTGCGTCAAGGTCACGGCTTCATAGGCCATTGACCCGGCGCCGCTACCGGTTTCGCCATATTTAAGAGTCAAAACGGGTGATTGGAGAGACACGTTTTGGGTATCTCCAATCGTTTGTACAATCTGTACCGTCGGGTACAAACCACCGCTCGGTGCCGGTAAATCAATGAAAGCTTGAGTCACTCCGCACCCGGTGAGGCCAAAAACAACAAGGAACAGCCAAATCACTATTTTTTTCATCGCAACTCCTTTGAATTTTAATTTTCTAAGATAGCGCATTCTACCGCAAAAAGACGGGTGTGTCAACGTTATAGGACTGTCAAACAACCTGAAAATATTATCATTAGCGTATAAAATCAGACAAGATGAGACGTAAGGCGGAAATCATTGTAATCTTCGTTCTCGGTTTGTTTGCCGGCATCAACCTTACTCTTGCTCGGCAAAACCCCTCTTCGGGTTCAATTTCCAGTCGGCTTCCAGAATTAATTTTTCCCAAGTCTTCTTCACCTCTTACTATTGTTTTTACCGGCGATGTTATGTTAGGCCGGTCCGTCAATACTCGAATTCAAAAATATACTGACCCCACCTGGCCATTCAAAAATATTTCTTCTCTTTTGTCTACCGGAGATCTAACTATTATCAACCTGGAATCTCCCTTTATCACTGGTTGCCGTTCGACGGATACCGGAATGATATTTTGTGCCGACCCTAAAAATGTCTTTGGCTTGGTAACTGCTGGAGTGGATATGGCTTCGCTTGCCAACAATCACATTAACAATCAAGGGCAAGAGGGGAAAGCTGAAACGATCTCGATTTTGGAAACAAACGGTATTACCCCAGTGGGTCTCGGAAAAGCAGAATTTAGTACGGTAAAAAACACCAGTCTTGCGGTACTATCCTTTTCCGATCTTCCGCAAATAGATGAAAAAGAAGTTGAGAAACAAATTTTCGCCGCTTCGAAATCTGCCGACTTGGTCATTACCACTTTTCACTGGGGAGCAGAGTATCGAAGATATCCAACCCCAAGACAAGTGTTTCTTGCCCATCTGGCTATTGATTCCGGTGCCGATATCGTAGTCGGACATCATCCTCACTGGATCCAAACCGAAGAAATTTATCTTGGTAAACCCATCTACTACTCCCTAGGCAATCTTGTTTTTGATCAAATGTGGTCGGAAGAAACGCGTCTCGGTGAAATCTTAAGGGTTACTTATCAAGATGGCAAACTGATGAAAAAAGAGGTTTTCCCTGTAAAAATCTTTGACTACGGCCAACCCAATTTTTACTCCACTTCGGATCTGAAATAAGCAATTGTCTGAACAAGTCCTTTTTCCAGAGAGATCAAGGGTTCCCAGGATAGTTTCTCTTTCGCCAAAGTAATATCCGGTTTCCGAATCTTTGGATCATCTTTGGGAATATCCTTAAAAACAATCTTGCTTTTTGACTCGAGAATCATTTTTAAAACAATTTCTGCCAACTCTTTAATCGTAAACTCCCCAGGATTTCCGATATTTACCGGTCCGATAAATCCAAGATTGTTTTCCATCATTTTCAACATGCCATCAATTAGATCATCCACGTATTGAAAACTTCTTGTTTGTGACCCATCTCCGTAGATAGTAATATCCTGATTGGAAAGTGCTTGCACAATAAAGTTTGAAACTACCCGACCGTCATTTGGATCCATGTTTGAACCGTAGGTATTAAAAATTCTGATTATTCTTACGGGAAGATCAAACTTTCGAAAATAATCAACAATTAACGTCTCTGATGCTCTCTTTCCTTCGTCATAACAAGATCGAATTCCAATCGGGTTTACGTTGCCCCAATAACTCTCTTTCTGAGGGTGTTCTAGGGGGTCTCCGTAGACTTCTGATGTCGATGTTTGCAACACTCGGCAGTTGTTATTTTTTCTGGCCAGATCAAGCATATTCATCACTCCGATCACGGAAGTTTTCCAGGTAAAAACGGGGTCTTTTTGGTATGCCGGAGGGGAAGCTGGACAAGCTAAGTTATAAATTCTATCTAATCCGGTAATTTCTAAGGGATTTATAATATCGTGTTCCATTACTGAAAATTTATCCGACTCCAAGAGTTTCTCAATATTCTTTTTTCTTCCGGTATAAAAATTATCCACACATATCACCTCGTTACCTTCATCAACAAGCCTTTTGCATAGATGTGAACCAATAAATCCCGCCCCTCCGGTTACCAGTATTTTCATTATGTAATTCTACCCCAACTTGACAACCTTCTTATTCCCCTCTATAGATTAATCAGCATGAACAAAATTACCCAACTCTTTTCCCTGTTAATTCCTGCATTTTTATTCATTTCTGTTTTTGCTTCTCCCTCCGACGCCATCTTTTTTCAAACCGGAGACAGCCTCGTAATACCCAAAGAAAAAATAATTAACGAAACGGCCGCTATTTCTGGTTCTTCCCTTACCATTAATTCAAACATCAACGGCGATCTTTTTTGTGCCGGCCAAAGTATTGTGATTAACGGGAATATCAAAGGTGATGTCATCTGTGTTGGTCAAAATATCAAAGTCAACGGCACCGTTGATGGCAATATTCGCGCCGCAGGTCAGACCATCGAAATTTTTGGCCAAGTCACCAGGAATCTTTCAGTTGCCTCGCAACAACTGGTTCTTGGTCCAAAGTCACAAATAAAAGGCGATGTATTTTTTGGAGTTCAGAATGTCGAACTCGGGGGTGTGATAGGACGTGATCTGGCTGGAGCCGGTGAATCAATCACCCTTACCGGGTCCCTTTTAAGAAATGCCGTCGTCACAGGAACAAATCTATCCATAATCGAAACGGGAAAAATTGGTGGCAACCTTGACTACTATATGGAAAAAACAGCCACGGCTTCAATCGACGAGAAAAATGTCAAAGGAAATATACTAAGACACGATATTGTTGCTCCCTCAAAGCCGGCACTAGACAGACAAATGGCCGGCCTCACCAGCACAGCCATTATTCTTAAAACCATATTTGGAATCCTCTCCTTTGGTCTTCTTGGTTTAGCCATTGTTTATTTCGACAGAAAAAACACCAAAAGAAAAATTTCCTCAATTATCAACAAACCTTTGGTCACCGGATTTATTGGTTTGGCGGTCTTAATCACTGCGCCCTTAGCCTTCATTATTATTCTGGCTACGGTTGTCGGTATACCCCTCGCCTTTATTGTTATGTTTGTTTACATTATTGCTCTGATTACCGCTTCACTCTACCCCTCGGCCATATACGGAAAACTCTTTTTTGAAAAGATTCTTCAAAAAACAAAGACCTCTCTTTATTCTCAAATGTTTTTAGGAGTAATCCTGCTCGGACTTGTCTCCATTATTCCGGTTATTGGCTGGATAATCGCTTTTGCATCCTTCTGCATGGGACTTGGTGCCTCTCTCGTCTCAATGCTTCCGGAAAAAACCGAGGCCTAAATCAATATTGTTCAATAACTCTTTTTTCCTCTGGGTCTCAGGGTATTTCTGCGTTGCTTTCGACGTCTTTCCTTTTTTGCTTTCCGAGGTTTTTCGTTATGAATAAAATTTGGATCTTCCACCGTCAGATAATACTCCAGACTAATGTACACGCCCTTTAACTGTTTTCTTGCTAAAAGA
>Ga0075830_137_pt1 | contig 5238 bp, 6 predicted proteins | sample RifGroD2_FD_67897 | JGI IMG/M metagenome (GOLD analysis project Ga0075830, IMG submission 67897) | Microgenomates (Collierbacteria) bacterium GW2011_GWD2_42_50
CAAACCGAGGATGAGAAAGGAGACGGAAAATGAGGAAAGTTTTAGTTTGTGAGAAAACTTTTCAACCGATGAAATTATCAGGCCGGCTCCAAGCCAAATACCGATAAAACCTAAAACGTATAGCGTGATATGCAAGGGCATTCATTTAGTTTAACAAATTTTTAATCTGCTTGGGAGCGGGATACCGGAATCGGACCGGCCTCTTATCCTTGGGAAGGATACGTACTACCGATGTACTAATCCCGCATATATACTAGGATGGATTATACTAAACAATCACAAAAAAAGAGTCGGTCAAGATTCTATATTTTTCTCTCCGTGGTTTTTGTGTTTGTGATGTTCAAATGGGGACTACCTTTGTTTATGAACTTAGTTGCCGGAAATGGTGCTCAGAGAATAAATACGGATAACGATATCATTCCACCACAATCCCCCATAATTTCCGCCATACCAGATGCAACCAATAGCGCCAGGTTGACAATTGAAGGCTTTACCGAGGCCGGAGCTAGTGTTGAACTTCTGTTAAACGATCAAGTAGATAAAATTATTAGAGCGGATGAAACGGGCACGTTTGTGTTTGAAACCACTTTAATTTCTGGACAAAATAGAATTCAGCTTCGAGCCAAAGACGAAAAGGGTAATGAAAGTATGTCTGAGGTGACTTTGATCACTTACGACAATAAACCGATTGAGCTGGTTGTTTCCTCACCCAAAGACGGAAGCGAGTATTTTGGAAAAATTAATCAAGTAATCGATATCAAGGGTGAAGTAAATAAAACGGGGAGTCAAGTTCTAATCAATGGCTCTTTCGTTTTAGTTGATAGAAGTGGAGCATTCGTTCATCGCTTTATGCTAACAGGTGGAGAAAATATTATAAAGATTGAGGCTTCGGATATTGCCGGGAACAAGACAGAAAAAACACTTAGGCTTATTTATACGCCTTAATTTTTGTTTGACCAATTCCCAGAGTAAACCAGAAAAGGGCTAAGATCCAGATGAAGAAGAGTGAGTTGTTGAAGAGACTATGAAAAAGAAGGGAAAGCGCTAGAATTTTAATTCCGTTATCAATCGTAGTTTGGTAAAGTTTTTTAAGAAGGTTAATAAAGAATAAGAAGCCCACCATGCCAGTGGTAGCGAGTAGAAAGATGAAGCTGTTGTCCGTTTGGAAACGAGAGTTTTCAATTCCTCTTAGGGTGTTGTATCCCCAACCTAAAATCGGCCTTTCAAAAAATAAGCGGAGTCCCCGACTCCAACTATCAAATCTGGAAAAGATGGAAAAGGTTCTTAAGAGATTGACTCCTTCACCAAAGGGTTTGGGGGTGAGATAGATGATGATACCCAGGAGGATTAGAAGTAATAATAGTTTAGTTTTTTTGTTGGTAATCAAGAGGTAAATTAAACCGACAGCAAATACTAAGTATGAAGCTCTGGAAAAGGTGAGGGCGAGTAAACCAACAAAGGGAATGGAAAATAATAGTTTGTTCTTGGCGATGAAGTATAAGGCGATGCCGGCAAAAACGGCACCGGTAAAATTGGGATCATAAAAGGAACCAATCAGTCGGAAATAGTGATCGTCGAATCCAAGGTTTTTTAAATACCGCATGTCCGGAAAAATTAGATATTGAAGTAAGCTAAGAAGAGAAAATATTCCCAAAGATATCAGTAGAGGGTTTTTGAGTTTGTTAATACCGACGTGACGTGCAGCAAAAAATAACGAGGGATAAATAATTAGTCTTAATAAATAAAAGAAGGATAAAGGAAGCCCGACAGATATCCCCTGCTTAAGATTAAAAACCAATGAAATTGCAGCTACAGATAAAAAGATAAGGAGGGGCTTGGTGATAGATCCCAAAAATATTTCCTTTCTTTTCCTGGAAAATACGAGAGATAAAAAGACTAGAAACACCACCAGGTCAAGAAAATACAAGGTGAAGGAAAGTTGGGGTACCGAAAAAGAAAGTAGTTGCCCAAAAGGCCAAACGTAAAGTGTAAGGAGTAATAAAAAATAGGTCATTTTGAGATTTTATAGATTTGAATTCCGATATCGTTGGTGTGGAGCAATTCAGCTTTTATTTCCGAAGGGTTAGTGCCAATCGTAATGAGATAGTCATAGCCCTCCGATGACTTTATCCACGAAGTGTGGTCGTAGTTGAAGGGAAAATAATAAAGATTATGAAGTTTGTCTATGAGTATTTTACTGTTTCCGTCAAGATTATTTTCGACGTAGTCGTCTGTATCGATAAAGGTCTCCGGTAAACGAGTCGCATGTTTGGTAAGAAAAACATTTTGTGTTTCTCTACCGAGTAAAAAGGGAAGGTATTTTTTGACAGCAATGATTCTCATGCCAAAAATAATCAGAGAAGAAATAATCACGAGATAAATAAATAAATTTCTAAGGGGGTCTTTTAATAAGCTAACGATATAAACCGAGGATATTATTAGTGCTGGAAGATATGGCAAAAGGAAACGACTTGAGGGAGGATTAAGAACAACACTGAAGAGGGATCCAAGAAGACCAATTAAGGCAATTTTTTTAATTAATTTATGGCGACTAAAAAGTGAAATTGTCGTCAACACCACAAGAAGACCGATTAGTGGTGAAAGAAAATCGTCAAAGGGAAGGGTAACCGTAATCGGAAGAAGAAGAACATTTTTAATGATTACTCCTACTGACGAAAATGATTGGTGGAGAAGCGGGCTAAAAAGGGGGTAGATGGGGTTTCCGGTGAATTTGAAAGCGATAATAAACCAAGGAAGAGAAAGAAGCAGAGCAGGAAGAATAAGTGGCAGACCAAAAGCAACAGCGTAAATAGCAACAGACCCAAGTGAGAGCCACTTGGTACCAACAGCTAGCCCAAGAAAAATACCTCCTTTTTTCCATGAGCCGGAAACAAAAAAGTAAAGGGCTACTGTTTCAAGAAAAGTTCTAAATAAATCAATGTAGGCGCTGCCGGACTGCCAACTGACCAACCAGGTGCCGTAAAAAAGAGATATAGTAACGGATTTAAGAAGAGTAGATAAGTTTAGCTTTGTCGAAATTTTCCAAATGAAGAAACTTATGCCAATACCGGAGAGATACTGAACAAACTTTGGGCCGATGTAACCAGTGAGTTTTATTAAAGGAATAAAAATGGTTTCGGTGAGTCGAGGCATCACCGAGTAATACAAAAGCCCGCCATCAAAGAACCATTTTTGTTTAAATAACCAAAGTTTGGGAAGGGTGAGGTGATACCATAAGGCATCGAAGCCCATCTCCGGAGTAAACACCGTAAGTAAATTTAAAACTCCAAGAAGAATTATTGGTACCCAAACTAGAAGTATTAATTTCTTTTTGTCCATTGAAATATACGGACGGTTAATGACTGAACACTCATGAGATAGGCCAAGAATAAACCGATGGTACCATCAAGAAATCCGAGCTTAAAGATGTAGTTTTGAATAAATTTGCCTTTTGGATTAAGGATTAGGCGCCAAAAGGTAAAGGGTTTATTTTCTTTGGTTAAGATATGGGCATCGATGCTGGCATAGTGAGTCATCCGATTGATAAATTCACTAATAAAATTGTCTTTGACGTGATAAAGAGGTGAAGATAATTCCCCCACCATGCCTTTTATTTTCCAATTCTCATGAACTGGTCGGGTGAAATTTCCGAGTTTTCTTTTGGCGAGATGGAGGAGACGAGTGTTACCTGTTTCGCCATATAAAAAGGGTTGGTGAAAACAGACATCAACTCTTTTGATCATAAATCCAGAGTATTTTGTTTTTGAAGTAAGGCTTTGAATTTCTCTAGCCAACTCTGTTCCAACATACTCGTCGTCATCGATAAAGAAAACCCAGTTGTTTTTTGCCCTTTTTAAGGCAAAGTTTCTCTGAGAGGCAAAGTTGTTATTAAGAGGTCGATAGTAAAAATGTGTTTTACCAATTGTCTTCGATTTTTTTACTGGTGAGTCAACCACGATGATTATTTCAGAGGCAAAATTGACCGAGTCAAGAACAGATTTGTTTATTTTTTCGGATTTTGAAATGATAGCTACGGTTATTTTCATTCTTGAGATATTTTTTTACCGACACTAGTAGACAACACATGTGATGGTAACTCGATAAATTTATAAACGAGAAAGGAAACTCCCGTGGCAATAATAACCGACAACAAGAAGAGACCGAGATGAATAATTAAGTACTGATTTTCGTAAGGAAGATTGGGTAGACTTTGGAACATAATTCTTGAAAGAATATATAAAACGGAAAAATGAATTAAATATAAACTGTAGGAAATTTTGCCAAAGAACTGGAAAAATTTTCCATTCAAAAAATCTAGAGCGGTTACTTTGTTTCCATAGGCAGCGAAACCAATTAGAAAAAAGGAAATAATGCTTTCAACAACTCCTCCTTGGTATTCGTTGGTCAGATAACGAAAACCGAGTAAGGGTATAAGAGCGAGCGGAAGAATAACGGAGACTAGTCGATTGGAAGCCATGGAAAACAGAGTTTTAAATTTGGGTATCATCAAACCGAGATAGAACATATAAAGATATCGAAGATCTCGAAAACCTTCGATATTCAATAAGGTAAAACTGAGATAAATCAAAAGAAAGCTGAGAAGTTTTTTTGTTGATGAGGAAAAAGACCGGAAAGATGAAGGAAACAATGAGAATGACCCTAAGAGTCCAGGTGACGCCACCAATGTAAGCATGGATAAAGAAAATATTGAGGAGTAGTTCTTTGAAGGTCATTTGGAAGTTCATCCACCAGTTGAACCAGGAAGATGAATAGGGGAACGTTTGATAGATAAAGCCAAATTTCATGTAGATGGCAGTTGTGGCAACAATGAATAGATAGACAGGATACAAACGAATTATTCTTTTGACCATAAAACTAGTTAGTCCTCGAAAATTCATTTTTGTTCTGGATAAGGACTGTCCGAGAACCAAACCCGAAAGAAGAAAGAAAAGCGTCACGGCAGCTCCCCCATTGCCGAGGAACATAAACAACTGTTGAAGTTTGCTTTGGAGTCCGTGAAAGATGAAGGGGTTTTGCTGCCACACATTAGCAAACGTGGGAATGACAATTACTAAAAAGGAGTGATTTAACGCTACGATCAAAGATAGTAGACCGCGAAGGCCGTCGAGCTTAGTGAAGCGAGTATTATTTTCCATTTATCGACCGTATTTATAAAAATGATATGTCCAAAGAAGATAGAGATAAGGATAGAGAGCAAGCGCGTGAAAAAAAGGTTTA